>ERZ791569.153-NODE-153-length-54746-cov-9.713701_pt1 | contig 54746 bp, 47 predicted proteins | sample MGYA00509973_ERZ791569 | MGnify/ENA primary metagenome ERZ791569 (study PRJEB30046, sample SAMN00791902) | human gut metagenome | study: EMG produced TPA metagenomics assembly of the A metagenome-wide association study of gut microbiota in type 2...
GTTCGAGCGTATCATGAACGATTCGGGGCATGTCAGGATGAAGCGTCTCAGAACGGAAGAGGTGGTCGGAACGGAAGAATGTCCCGGGCTGATTGAAAGATACCTGACTCTCGGTATGGAGGACACGCACCCCGTGTTACAGGACATCTGCCTTGATCCGGAACGTATGCGCATCGGTGACAAACGTCTTTGCCTGCATGTGCTTTCCGATACGGAAGACCTTCCCGGCAGTGTGGGCACGGACATGCGTTATGAGCGCTTGTCCACTGACCGTAGCGACTGCCGTCTTTCGTTTGCGGCTCCGGTAGGACTTCTGCTTTCATGCAACCATGTCTATTCGCAGTACGTGTTTATCGATGACGCGCAGGAAATCCTGCAACGCATGGAAAAGACTTCACGCAATATGCTGTCCCTGTCGAAATACAGCCGCAGCAATGCCGTGAACTATGAATGGGCAGAAATGTATCTTGACGAGGCGCATACGAAAGGGCTTGTTCCGGTACGGTGCCACTGTAACGTACTGGCCTGGGCGGAAGACGAGGAAGAGCTCAGGCGTATCAAGAACGATACCGGCAGCCAGCTTGCCCTGATGGGATGCGTACCCCATTACAACACGATAGATACCCCGGTGCTGTACTGGTCTGGTATTCCCGGCAATGCGGGCGATTTTCCGGCTGAGGAAAGTTTCTATACCTTTCTGGAACAGGCTGTCTGCCTGTTTGCTTCGGAAACGAATTACCGCAGTTCGCCCAGCCCGTTCGGTATCCGTATGACGGACAGGCAGAGCGGCGTACCGCTTCATCTGGACATCAGTGACCTGCCCATGCGCAAGGGAATCATCACCAACCGCAACAAGTTCATACTCGGTCCCTCCGGCAGCGGTAAATCCTTCTTTACGAACCACCTTGTCCGCCAGTATTATGAACAGGGTACCCATATCCTGCTGGTGGATACCGGAAACAGCTATCAGGGACTTTGCAGCCTGATTCATGACCGGACACATGGCGAGGACGGTATCTATATCACCTATGAGGAGGACAATCCCATCGCCTTCAATCCGTTCTATACGGATTCCGGGGAATTTGACGTGGAAAAGCGTGAAAGCATCAAGACACTGATACTCACACTCTGGAAACGTGAGGATGAAGCCCCAAGGCGTTCGGAAGAAGTGGCCCTTTCTGGAGCGGTGAACGCATACATCCGCAGGATAACGGAAAACAGGGATGTCAGACCCGATTTCAACGGATTCTACGAGTTTGTGCGTGATGACTACCGCCGGATGATTGAGGAGAAGAAAGTCCGTGAGAAGGATTTTGACATCGACGGTTTCCTGAACGTACTGGAACCGTTCTACCGTGGCGGTGATTATGATTTCCTGCTTAATTCTGACAAGGAACTGGATCTTACCAACAAGCGCTTTATCGTATTTGAACTGGACAATATCAGCGGAAACAAGGTGCTTCTGCCCGTGGTCACGCTGATAATCATGGAAACCTTCATCGCCAAGATGCGCCGTTTGAAAGGCATCCGTAAGATGATACTCATTGAGGAATGCTGGAAAGCCCTGATGTCCGCCAATATGAGTGAGTACATAAAGTATCTCTTTAAGACCGTCAGAAAATATTTCGGGGAGGCTGTCGTGGTCACCCAGGAAGTGGATGACATCATCAGTTCCCCTGTCGTGAAGGAAGCTATCATCAACAACAGTGACTGTAAGATTCTTCTTGACCAGCGGAAATACATGAACAAGTTCGACCATATCCAGCGGCTTCTCGGACTGACCGACAAGGAACGCGGACAGATCCTGTCCATTAACCAGGCCAACCATCCCGGACGTTTCTACCGTGAGGTCTGGATCGGTCTTGGCGGTACCCATTCGGCCGTGTATGCCACGGAAGTCAGCGATGAGGAATATGCCGTATATACCACGGAAGAGTCGGAAAAGCTGGAATTGCAGAAGCTGGCCAAGGAACTGGGCGGAAATCTGGAACTGGCCGTGAAACGCATTGCGGAAATGAGAAAGGAAAGGAAAATGTCAAACGGTAAAGCATGACGGTTATGAATGACAGTTTTGAATCGGATGAAAGAAAGCGTAAGGAGACCATTGAATGTCTCTACTGGTCCCTGATGAACGGATGGGACATACCGAAGGAGATCCGTGAACATTACGGATTTTCAGAGGACTATGAGCTGTATCACCGGCTTGAAAGTATGGAACCGGAAGATTACAGGGAAAGAAGGCTCAGAGGCGAGATACCTGATGCCGTAGAGGTAGATGTAAGACTGACACATGCTGTGGAGAAGGTTTTCGAGCGGCTTTGTTCCCCTCCTCCCGTACAGTATCTCGACAAGCTGTACGGGGAACTGGAAAAGCTGGGAGGTCTCATCGCCAACCCGAAGAATATTGACAGCCCTTTCATTAATTCCTGTTTTCTCATGAAATATGGCATTGACCGGAATTCCCCGGATGAAATCAGGCGGCAACAGTCAGAAAAGGCATATAAAGAACTTTATGCCAGGTTTGAAACCATGGTTGGCCTGAAGTCCCCAAACAAAAAGGACGATACCATTATCCGCAAGGAATGTCGGCAGCCAGCCTGTAAGGACAGGCCGACCGGAAAAGTCAGCATCCCGGTCAGTCCTAAGCCAAAGAGACGCAAGATGGGACTTTGAGAGATTCAGTAAAACAAGAACAACATCATTAAAAAAGACAAGACATGAAAAACAGACAGTTGTACAGACTGGCCGCCTGCCTGATCGGGGCGGCATCACTGCTGCTGCAGAGCTGCAGTGAGAGCAGGTTCAAGGACTGTGACCGCCTGTGCGGTTCATGGAGCAGTGTGGAAGGCAAGCCCGATGTCCTTATATATAAGGAAGGGGACGCCTACAAGGTGACGGTCTTCGCCCGCAGCGGAAAGACACGGAAGCTGAAGCCGGAAACCTATCTGCTGGTGGAAGAAAACGGTAACCTGTTCATCAATACCGGCTACCGCATAGACATCGCCTACAATGAGGCGGCTGACGTATTGACCTTTTCTCCGAACGGTGACTATGTAAGGAAGGAGGTACGTCCATGAGAAAAAGACTGCTGCTGCTTTGTGCAGGAACCTTTTTTCTTGCCGGACAGATACGGGCACAGTGGGTGGTAACCGATCCGGGAAACCTTGCCCAGAGTATCATCAACATGTCGGACAATATCGTGCATACCTCTTCAACTGCGACAAGTACCGCCCAGAATTTTGCGGAGACGGTGAAGATATACCAGCAGTACAAGAAATACTATGATGCCCTGAAGTCCGTCAATAATCTGGTGAAGGATGCCCGTAAGGTCAGTGAGATTATCCTGATGGTCGGTGACGTGTCGGAAATCTACGTGACCAATTTCCAAAAGATGCTGGGTGACGAGAACTTTTCTCCAGAGGAGCTGGATGCCATCGCTTTCGGTTATACCAAACTTCTGGAAGAGAGCAACGGGGTGTTGCAGGACCTCAAGCAGGTAATCAACGTCAGCACCCTTTCCATGACCGACAAGGACCGTATGGACGTGGTGGATGACTGTTATGCCAGTATGCGCCGTTACCGCAATCTCGTGAATTACTATACGAACAGGAATATAGCCGTGAGTTTTCTGCGTGCCCGCAAGAAGAATGACCTTGACCGTGTCCTGAAGCTCTATGGCAATGACACCTCCAAATACTGGTAGCCTATGGTATTGTTATCCGTGGATTTCTCGAATCTCCATACCATTCTGGAGAGCCTTTACAATGAAATGATGCCCCTTTGCGGGGATATGCTGGATGTGGCCAAGGGACTTGCCGGACTCGGTGCCCTGTTCTATGTGGCCGTCCGTGTCTGGCAGTCGCTTGCCCGTGCCGAACCGATAGACGTGTATCCGCTTCTGCGCCCGTTTGCGATAGGCATCTGCATCATGCTTTTCCCAACTCTGGTACTCGGAACGATGAATACGGTGCTGAGTCCGATTGTGCAGGGAACCCACAAGATGCTTGAGGGGCAGACGATGGACATGCAGCAGTACCGTGAGCAGAAGGACAGGCTGGAACGTGAAGCCATGCTCCGCAATCCGGAAACGGCCTATCTGGTCAGCGATGAGGAGTTTGACCGTCAGCTGGACGAGCTCGGATGGTCGCCCGATGCCATGGCAACCCGCATGGGCATGTATATGGAAGTGGGCATGTACAATCTGGAAAAGAATATCCGGGACGCCTTCCGCAGTCTGCTGGAACTGCTTTTTGCCGCGGCATCCCTGCTTATAGATACGGTAAGGACCTTTTTTCTGGTGGTATTGTCCATCCTCGGTCCCATTGCCTTTGCCTTCAGCGTGTGGGACGGTTTCCAGTCCACGCTCAGCCAGTGGTTCACACGTTACATTTCCGTCTATCTGTGGCTTCCCGTGAGTGACCTTTTCAGCTGTATGCTGGCCAAGATTCAGGTACTTATGCTGCAGAACGACATCCTGGAGCTCCAGAACAATCCGAACTATTCGCTGGACAACTCCAATTCGGTATATGTGATCTTCATGCTGATAGGTATCATCGGATACTTTACCGTGCCGACCGTGGCCGGATGGATTGTGCAGGCAGGCGGTGGCGGAAACTACAACCGAAACATCAACCGTACCGCGACCAAGGCCGGAGGATTTGCAGCCGGTGCCGCAGGTTCCGGACTGGGAAATATCGGAGGGCGTCTGCGTGGAAAATAAACAGAACAGGAACATTAAAATCATGAAAACAGATGGAATTCAAATCACTGACCAATATTGAAAGCAGCTTCAGACGGATACGCCTGATGCTTGCGGTCTTTGTCGGATGCTGCACGCTCGTGACCGTGTTTGCCCTGTGGAACTCATACCGCTTTGCGGAGAAACAGCGTGAGAAAATTTATGTACTCGATGGCGGCAAGTCACTGATGCTTGCCCTCTCACAGGATCTTTCACAGAACCGTCCGGCTGAAGCCAGGGAGCATGTAAGAAGGTTCCATGAGCTATTTTTCGGGCTGTCGCCGCAGAAGGATGCCATCGAGCACAATATCAACCGTGCTCTGCAGCTGGCGGACAAAAGCGCCTATCATTACTATGTGGATTTTGCCGAGAAAGGATATTACAACCGTCTCATTTCCGGCAACATCAACCAGGTGGTACGGGTGGACAGCGTGGTCTGCGACTTTTCCGGCTACCCCTACAGGGCCAGGACGTATGCCCGCCAGATGATTATCCGTGAGAGTAATGTGACGGAACGTTCACTGGTGACTGACTGCCAGCTTCAGAACACGTCCCGTTCCGATGACAACCCCAACGGCTTTATCATCGAACATCTGACCATACTGGAAAACAAGGACATAAGGAGTGTAGAGCGATGAAAAGGAACCTGACGAGACAGGCGGACCTTCAACTCAGGAGGTTCTGCCACAGACTTACCGTTAAACAGCGCAAGGCTGTTCTCTGGATACTGTTTGTCCCGTTTGCCGTCGCATGTGTCTATACGGCATGCAGACCGTTTATAGGCAGTAATAATAGGGGGTCCGGAATGGAATTTATGGAAAAGGATTCACTCCGTATGGAGTTCATTCAATCTATTGTAAGAAATGGAGAAAGAAAAAGTCAAGAAAGTAATGGAACGGCTGATGAAACCGTTCAGGCTCCGGTCCTCAAAGGACAGGAAGCCGCTGAGTGAGGAACAGAAACGCAAACGCGCCGGATTTGTGGTGTATCCGCTGATGTTTCTGCTGTGTCTGGGAAGTTTCTATCTGATATTCTCACCTTCCGGGCAGGAACAGGATCGGCAGGATAAAGGACAGGGGTTCAATACGGAAATCCCTTCTCCCGAGGACAGCCGCCTGGAAGGAAACAAGAAGGATGCCTATGAGAAGGCCCTGATGGAACAGGAAAGCAGGAAAAGGAAGACATTCTTTGAAGCTGCGGAGTCCATGTTTGCCAAAGAGGAACGGAAAGACAGTGTTGTCCGTCTTCCCGATAACATTCCATCGGAGAGGCAAACAAACATGGGAACGGAAACAGAAAAAGGCAATGCCGGACCGGTCAGTTCCTCGGCCGGAGCCTACCGTGAGATAAACCGTACGCTGGGAAGCATCTATGAACCGCGGACCGATCCGGAAAAGGAAAGGCTTCAGGAAAGGATTGAGGAACTGGAGCGTATACAGCAACAGCAGCAGAAGCAGGAGCCACTGTCAGGCATGGAGGAAAAAATGGCACTGATGGAAAAATCCTACGAACTGGCCGCCAAATACAATAACCGTCAGGCAGTGGAGACTCCTTCTCCCGTCAGAAAAGCGGAGGACAAAAAAGCCATACCGGTGAAACAGGTTCACAATGAGGTGGTATCCTCGCTTTCCAGACCTATGAGCGACGAAGAGTTCATATCCGCCTTTTCGGGAGAACGCAATGCCGGTTTCAATACGGCTGTCGGCCGGAAGACCGTAACGGAAGGCAATACCATTGCTGCCTGTGTACACGGTACGCAGACCGTATCCGACGGACAGGCCTTGCGCCTGCGGCTTACCGAGCCCATGTCCGTTGCCGGACGTTTCATACCGAAAGGGACTGTACTGGTAGGTAGCACACGCATACAGGGTGAACGGCTGGAAATCATGGTCAATGCCGTGGAATACAAGGGAGCTATCCTGCCTGTGGAGCTGGAAGTCTATGATCTGGACGGACAGCAGGGAATCCTGGTGCCGGGTTCACTGGAATATGACGCTGCCAGGGAGATTGCCGCCAACATGGGAACCTCGATGAACAGCAGTATTAACATTTCCACCGATGCCGGAGCGCAGATTGCCTCCGATCTGGGAAAAGGTGTGATACAGGGCGTTTCCCAGTACATATCCAAACGAATGCGTACGGTAAAGATTACTTTGAAGGCCGGACACCGGGTACTGCTCCATTCACCGGAGAAATGAAATACAGGAAACTATGAAAGAAAAGACAACCATTAAACAAAAGCACATGAAGAAGATTCTGATGATGTTTGCCCTTTTACTGGGCGTATCGGCTGCCTGGGCGCAGCAGAGTAGCGGTGATTATTATGAGGGGCTGACCCGCAAGATCGGTTTCAGCCAGATGATTCCGCCGCACGGACTGGAAATAACGTATGACAAGACCGTCCATGTCATTTTCCCGGCTCCGGTCAAGTATGTGGATCTCGGTTCTACAAACCTGATAGCCGGCAAGGCCGACGGTGCCGAGAATGTAATCCGGGTAAAGGCCACGACACGCAATTTCAGGGAGGAAACCAATATGTCTGTAATAACCGAAGACGGGAACTTCTATACCTTCAACGTTAAGTATGCCGATGAGCCGCTGCTGCTGAATGTGGAGATGTGTGATTTCATCCATGACGGAGAATCGGTGAACCGTCCCAACAATGCCATGGAAATCTATCTGACCGAGCTGGATAACGAGTCACCCCGTCTGGTACGTCTTATCATGAAATCCGTGTATGAGAATGACAAGCGCCGTATCCGTCATATCGGCTGCAAGCGTTTCGGTATCCAGTATCTGCTCAAAGGACTATACACCCATAATGACCTGCTTTATTTCCATACCCTGGTAAAGAACTCCTCGAATGTGCCCTTTGACGTGGATTTCATTACGTTCAAGGTGGTGGACAAAAAGGTGATGAAGCGTACGGCCATGCAGGAGCAGGTGATTTATCCGCTGCGTGCCTATAATTATGTGACACGTGTAAACGGCAGGGATTCGGAATGCACGGTATTTGCCCTTCCCAAGTTTACGATACCGGACGACAAGAAACTGGTTGTGGAGATGTATGAGAAACAGGGCGGCCGTCACCAGAGTTTTGAGGTGGTCAACGAAGACCTGGTGCGTGCGGAAAACATCAACGAACTGAAGGTACGATGAGAACAAAAGTATTGTATATGCTGGCATTGCTGCTTGTCCTTTCCGTGGGACAGGCAGAAGCCCAGCGGATTCTGCCAAGGATGCAGGGTGTGGAAATGCGTGGAGGTATGGCTTCCGATAACGGATACTATATGGGAATGATACTTTCAAGTTATGCCAAAGGCGGGAACAAATGGGTATATGGAGCGGAATACCTGCATATGAAACACGGTTACCGTCATGTGACCATCCCTTCGGCGCAGTTTACGGCAGAAGGCGGATATTACCTGAATTTCCTTTCCGATGCGGGAAAAGTGTTCTTCCTCAATCTTGGAGGATCGGCACTGGCCGGATATGAGACGGTAAACTGGTCCGATAAAAAACTCTATGACGGGGCCACTCTGAAAAACGGCGATGCCTTTGTGTACGGCTGTGCCCTGACGCTGGAGATGGAACTGTACTTTGCCGACCGTGTGGCATTGACGGCTTCCTTGCGTGAGCGTTTCCTGTGGGGCGGAAGTCTCGGACATTGCCATACCCAGTATGGAATCGGCATCCGTTTTATGATAAATTAGTGGGTTATGGAACTGGAACAGATTAGACGGATTTCCCTTGTCGGTTTTCTTGAAGATCTGGGGCATATGCCTGTATCCCGTAAAGGAAATGATGTCTGGTTCAGATCCCCTTTCAGAAATGAGAGAACCGCATCCTTCAAGGTGGATACGCAGCGGAATGTCTGGTTTGATTTTGGCCTCGGAAAGGGAGGTGACATCTTCCATCTTGCCGGAGAACTGACTGGAAGTACCGGTTTCATGGAACAGCTGGAGTTCCTTTCAGGGAAATCCGGCATCCTCCCCCTCCGGCCTTTACAGGAACGTAAGAAGATACCCCGCGTTTCCGGATTCGAGGACGTGAAAGTGACGGAACTGAGTCATGAGGCTTTGAAAGCTTATCTGAAAGAAAGAGGCATTGATCCGGCCATAGCCGGGAGATTCTGCAAGGAAGTGTCATACGGAATACGGGGCAAACGGTATTTTGCCATAGGCTTCATGAACCGGAGCGGCGGTTATGAACTCCGTAACCCGATGTTCAAGGGATGCATCTCTCCCAAGGACATTTCCTATGTGTCCCTGTCCGGAAAGAAACAGGATATGTGCTGCGTGTTTGAAGGGTTTATAGATTTCCTTTCGGCATTGGTATTGTGGACTGTGACGGACGAGGACTGCCTGGTGCTGAACTCTGTATCCAATCTGGAACGATCGTATGCCGTTCTGGAGGGTTACGGCAAGATCCGGTGCTTTCTTGACCGTGACCGGGCCGGGATTACCGCACTGGAGACTTTGAACATACATTTCGGGAATAAGGTTACAGACTGTTCCGGTCTGTATGATGGATTTAAGGACTTGAATGAATATCTGACAAAAACAAAGGAAAACAAATGAAGACAGAAAAGAATATAAGAAAAGGATTTGGGCTGGCAGGCAAGATTGCCATGTTCTGCATAGGTCTGGTCAGTCTTGTACTGACCTCGTGCGAATCCGAGCTGGAAATCCAGCAGAGTTATCCGTTTACCGTGGAAACAATGCCAGTTCCCAAGGAACTGAACAGGAATGAGACGGCGGAAATACGATGTGAACTCAAAAGTGAGGGCGATTTTGACGGTACGGTCTATACAATCCGTTATTTCCAGTATGACGGGGAAGGTTCCCTGAAACTGGACAACGGTCTTGAATTCAAACCGAATGACCGTTATCTGCTGGAGAACCGGAAGTTCAGGCTGTATTATACTTCACTATGTGACGAGGCGCAGAACTTCATTGTCGTTGTAGAGGACAACTGGGGAAACATGACAGAAATGGAATTTGACTTCAACAATGCAGGTGATGAAGAGACGGATGCCGTGGAAGATTCATTGACAGTTCAGGAAGGAGGTGCCTTATAATAACCGTAAGACTTCTAAGGTCAGTACTGCCATTGGTGGTACTGGCCATGACGGTAACTTCTTTGCATGCACAGGAGAATGTGGAAGACTCACGTTGGGAAACGGCTGTCAGGTGTATCAAGAAATATGAAGGATGGCATGGCCCGGAACATCATCCGTATGTTGCATACGGTCACCGTATCAGAAAAGGGGAAAAATTTCCCGCCACGCTGACAGAAAGTGAGGGAGACAGTATTCTGAGAAAAGACCTGAAGGAAATGTGTGCATTGTTCCGTCATCTGGGAAAGGATTCGCTTTTGGTTGCATGTCTGGCATACCAGGTGGGACCATATAAGTTGCTCGGTTATGGCAGGATGCCCAAAAGCACGTTGATAAGGAAACTGGAAGCCGGTAACCGGGACATTTATTCGGATTTCATACGGTACTGCCATTATAAGGGAAAGAAAATTCCGTCAATAGAAAGGAGAAGAAAAGAAGAATACAGATTACTGTTTATACCTTAAATAAATACAAACTATTTTTAATAAATTACTATGTGATATTAATTAGAAAAATTCGTAGGAAGGAAAAATGACAATCTGAAGAAAAATGATTTTATAATTTCTAAAATACTCGGTAACAGATCATACAGGAAATGCTGGGATAGTACCTAAAGCCACAAAAGCTTGTATTAAATGCAGTCTATATGCATTTAAATATCTTGTCGGAGGTATATTGACAAGAATGTTCCTACAAAAGTGGACAATAAGGATTAAATTTCATGTATGCGATACATTACAGTATGTCTCTATAACGTAAGAAATGCGAATAGGTTGCTTATAGTTAACTAAATATAATGTTAAAGAGGCATGTACTATTCGAAAAAATGTAAGCTGTATCTCTGTTACATCACTTTGGATTATTCTTTGATAAATATTAATTTAATCCTAGAAATCTCTGACAATGATGTAATAGGTAATATTCCGTCATTGCCAGAGATTTTAGTTAATTAGGTAATCATGAATAATATCTTTACAACAGATTCTTACGTTCTGTCATTTCAGCATCTGTCTTTGTGTAGCCTCCCAGACTTCCATCCTTTGCCTGGATACAGATATAAATCATAGGCTCAGCAGAAGTACATTTCAAGTTTCGGTCACATCCCGGTGATACACGAATGATTGAACCTTCACCAATTTCGAAGACTTCATCGTTCACCTGAAATTTTCCAGCCCCTGATAAAATGATGTAGTTTTCTTCATTTGCCTTATGGCTATGAAAAAATGGAACAGATGCCCCAGTCGGCAATGTACCAAATGAGACCTCGCATGAAGTAGCTTCTGTAGCCTCTTTTACAAACTGCTTACCTTCAAAACCCTTGATGCAACCAATTGTTGCGTGAGCGTACTTTTCGCCCTTGTTCATAATTTTAATGCTGCTCATATTTTCTGTTTTTATAAAGATGATTAACTTTGCATCATAAACTTACTATCATTTAGATAGTGCAAAAATAGTATTTTTTATATTGATAAACAAGAAGTTACGCAAATGTAACCTACTTACTTTAAGGTAATTATTATTGGAAATGAACAGCTTACAATTACAAGAAAATCTAAAAAAATATACTCGTATAGAAGATTGCCCTATCCGGAATGTCCTGTCGCGGTTCTCCAGTAAATGGGCTATGCTTATATTATGTGTACTTTCTGAAAATAAATCAACGCGCTTCAATACTATAAGTAAAGCAATTCCGGATATTTCACCGAAAGTCCTTACGGAGACATTAAAGACTCTTGAAGCCGATGGGCTGGTGAAAAGAAAATTATATGCCGAAATACCTCCAAGAGTGGAATATTCATTGACTGAGGTAGGGCAAAGTTTGATTCCTATATTAAACAATCTCATAGCATGGGCATTAGATAATGCAGCATATATATCAAAACGTAGGAAAAAACGAATCTGACGTGCAATGGCTTTATTCGATTAACATCATATCTACATTGATCTATATCATATACTTAGACATCAAAAGGGAACTTTTTCAATTAATCTCTGAAAAAGCTCCCTTATCAATATTGTAGGTAACATCTATTATTTAGTGCATAATCAGTAAGGTTACACCTTTTTCACATGCATGGCTCTGATTGCATTGAGAACAGCAAGTATCATAACTCCGACATCAGCAAAGATAGCAAGCCACATATTTACTATACCAAATACACCAAGTATAAGGCATATTCCCTTGATTCCTAATGCCAATATTATATTTTCCCATACGATTCTCAAACATTTGCGGGATATCCTGACAGCCTTACCTACTTTCATAGGATTGTCATCCATTAGTACAACATCCGCTGCTTCAATCGCTGCATCACTCCCCATTGCTCCCATGGCAATTCCAATGTCAGCGCGCGACAGAACAGGAGCATCGTTTATACCATCTCCTACAAATGCGACCTTGTTGTCTTCTTTTGCATATCTAAGTATATTCTCTAGTTGATTAACCTTATCATTGGGAAGAAGTTCACTAAAGACTTTATCAATACCCAACTCATTGGCTGTTTGTTCAGCAACAGACCTAGTGTCACCTGTCAGCATTATGGTTTGTGTAATTCCTGATTTGTGGAGATCTGATATGGCATCTTTTGATGTGGGTTTTACAACATCTCCCAAAACTATATGTCCGGCATATTTGCCGTCAATGGCCAAATGGACAATAGTGCCGGCTGTGTTACATTGGCATACTACAAGTCCAAGTTGTTTCATCAGTTTTTCATTTCCTGCTGCAATGCTCCTGCCATCAATTGTAGCAGTTATACCTTTACCGCTTATCTCTTGAATATTGCTAATTCGCTTTCTGTCAATTTCCTTTCCGTAAGCACTTTGCAGTGATTTTCCGATAGGATGTGATGACGAAGATTCTGCAATTGCTGCGTATTCCAATAGTTGTTCCTTTTGGGGTTCAATATCATTGTCATTATGATCATGGAAAGCATTTACTTCAAATACTCCCTTTGTGAGAGTCCCAGTTTTGTCAAAGACAACGGTTTTGACTTTAGACAATGTTTCCAGTATGTTGGCACCTTTGACCAGTATCCCTTCACGGCTTGCGCCGCCAATTCCGGCAAAAAAAGATAATGGGACACTGATAACCAATGCACAAGGACAACTTATGACAAGAAATACCAATGCTCTGTGAATCCATGTTTCAAAAGTGAAAAAGTCCAGTGGCGCACCATTGAATATGATCAGAAAAGCTGGTGGTAGAAGAGCAAGGGCCAATGCTCCGTAACATACAGCCGGAGTATATATGCGGGCGAATCTGGCAATGAAATTCTCTGACTTCGATTTTCGTGCTGCTGATTCTTCTACCAATTCCAAAATCTTAGATACGGTGGAATCACCAAATTCTTTGGTTGTTCGTACCTTTAATATTCCGGATAAGTTAATACTTCCGCTTATCACTTCATCTCCGCTGTTTACCTCACGAGGAAGCGATTCCCCCGTCAAAGCAGAGGTATTGAGTGAAGACTTACCGGAAACAATTATTCCATCAATAGGTATACGTTCTCCAGGCTGAATGATAATCGTTTGCCCGATTTCTACATAGTCCGGATCAACCTTGATAATTTTCCCATCTTTTTCTATGTTGGCATAATCGGGACGTATGTCCATCAATGCTGCTATATCACGTCTGCTTTTGCCAACGGCATAGCTTTGGAAGAATTCCCCGATCTGATAAAATAGCATCACTGCTACAGCTTCAAGATAATCTCCGCTTTCCTCGTATAAAGCAAGAGCAAAAGCCCCAACAGTTGCAACTGCCATAAGGAAATTCTCATCGAACACTCTTCCATGAATAATCCCAAGCCATGCCTTTTTTAATATGTCATAGCCGATAATCAGATAAATGATAAGATAGAGCAGGAATCTTGTCCATCCTGTAGCATCAATAAAAAACAATGCGACGGTCATTATCAAGGCAATAATGATTCTCGCCAACATATTTCGTTGCTTTTTGTTCATACTTTCCCTTATTTAATGAATGTAGTCTGACACCAAGATCAGACTACCTAAATTCTTGTTTTTATGCTAGAAAATTTCAAAGTCAGGTTCCACCTTTTTAGCAACTTTCAATATTTCTGACATAACCGTTTCGGGGTCTGTCCCTTCCTCAAAGTCCACTTTCATCTTCTGGGTCATAAAGGAAATGGAGAGTTCCTTAACACCTGAAACTTTCTTTGCTGCATCTTCTACGAGGTTGGCACAATTGGCACAATCTACCTCAATTCTAAATGTTTTACTCATAATGTCTATTGTTTATTTATTATTTCTGGGCACAAAGTTACGGGACTTTGTTTGCAACTGGTTTGCAATTCTTATTCTATAATTTTGTAACATTTCTAAATGTAAAGTTGATATTACCATAAATTTGTAGAGATTTTGTTATATTATAATTTGTAATAAATAAAATTATGAGTAACGCATATATAGAAAATTTATTAAACGAAAAGGGTGTGAAACCAACTTCAAATCGCATACTTGTTTTGAAAGAGTTAATAAAAACTTCACATCCGTTGAGCCTTGCGGATTTGGAGGCTTTGTTAGACTTTTCTATGGATAAAGCAAGTATTTTCCGTGTTCTTGAGCTTTTTTCCGAAAAGGATATTGTCCATGTGATAGAGGATGGTAGTCGTTCATTGAAGTATGAATTATGTCAGAATGATTCAAATCACAGTATTTATGATCAGCATGTTCATTTTTATTGCGAGAAATGTAAAGAACTATATTGTTTTGAGACTGTAAATGTACCTTTAATCAAACTTCCTAATGAATTTCGTCCTCATTCAGTTAATTACCTGATTAAAGGTACTTGTCCGAAATGTAATAAACAATAATTGAGTCTGCCTGCATAAAGAAGATAGTATTATTTGATTTAGACTTATTGTTTTGCAAACTAGTTGCATTGGTAATCAGGTAATTTTGCACTCAGAAAATAATTTTATATTAATCATGAAAGCAAAATTATCAATTACATTAGCAGCTAGTTTGTTCTTTTCAGGAAGTGTATATGCTGACGGGAATATAACAGGTTCTGTATTTAATAGAAACACTTCTGAGCCTCTTGATTACGCTACAGTAGTTTTAGTTAATCCCGAAACTGGTGTCCCTCTTTTAATAGGTACAACAACGGACGAGAACGGTTCTTTTGTAATTTCAAATGCTCCTTCAGGGAAATATATAATCCGTATCAGTATGGTTGGAAGCATTACCCAAGAACGTGAGATTACAGTTACAGATTCAGAAGTGAATATTGGTAAAATAGAACTTGCTGAGGATTCTAAACTCCTTCAGGAAGTAGTTGTAACGGGGCAAAAAAGCCAGATGTCTGTTAAAACTGATCGTAAGGTATTTAATGTAAGCTCCAATATCACTACCATTGGTGCTTCTGCCGAGGAACTTCTTGCTGCCGTACCTTCTGTAAATGTAAGTACCGATGGAGATATCTCTTTACGGGGAAATGCCAATGTACTGGTGTGGATAAACGGAAAGGAGATGGGTATGAACGTTGATAATCGTGCTCAGATACTTCGGCAGATACCAGGCGAAAGCATTGAAAGTATAGAGGTCATGACTAATCCATCGTCAAAACATAGTAGTGAGGGTACTGCGGGTATTATTAATATTCGTCTAAAGGAAGACCATCGTAACGGTTATTTCGGTAATGCCGAAGCAAATGTTGACACGCGTGGTACGGCTAATGTGAACTTCAACATTAACTACAATACAGGTAAGTTTGAGTCTTTTGCTGGAATCGGACTTAAGACACAGCATTTACCTGGCGGTTCGACTTCATACCGTAGATATGACGACGACTGTTTTCTTAAGTCAGATGGCGATAATAAGAAAAACGAAAACAGCATGTTCCTTCGTTTGGGGACAAACTTCAAACCAAATGAAAAGAATACTGTATACTTGAATGCTATCGGAACATTAGGACATAAATGGGGACACACAGTTACTAATCATATAAGTAATTTGCCTGAACAATGGATTGAAAATATAAGCAGAATGCGTGAAAGTGGTGACACTCGTGGTGCAAATATCATGATGGGCTATAAGCACACTTTTCAATCTGATCATTACATTGACATGAACGTCAGCTATAACATTTGGCAAGGACCCAGTGAGAACCTTTCTCATGAAAATGAAATTTGGTCTGACGGAACAGAAGAAACAATCTGGCGAGGTCAATATCAGGATGTAAATATCAGTAATTGGGAAGCGGCAATTGACTATTCAAACCGGGTGCTTCCGTGGTTGACACTTGAAGCCGGCTATAAAGGAAACTATAATCACGAAAACAGTCCGGCATCTTATTCAAGTGGTATGAACGAACAGCACCTTGAAGCACTTGACGAACTTTATAACCGTTTTAAATATGATACTGATATTTCAGCTTTATATGTTAATTTCTCGGGTAGTTATGAGCGACTTACTTTTTCAGCGGGTCTTCGAGGAGAACTATGGAATATATCTACACGCTCTCTTGGCTATGGTCAGACAGATGCAGATGTAGCCCCGTTCAAAAAAAACGATTTTGCACTGTTCCCATCTGCTTCAATCGGATGGTCTTTTCTTCACGATAATGAATTGAAACTAAATTATTCACGTCGTATACGCCGTCCTTTTGGTCCACAGCTAAACACATTCGAGAATATAGCAGACCCTTCTGAAGTACATCTAGGTAACCCGTCGATTTTGCCCGAATATAGTAATGCAGTCGAGCTTTCCTATATCAAGACATGGAGTGAGCATTTGCTTTCTGTTTCCGGATATTTGCGTTCTAATACCGATATGATAAGCCATATCAGTTTTCTTGCACCTATGGCTTCCGACCCCAATATGAATACCATGTACTATGGACATGCCAACGTGGGGAATATGTTGAATACAGGCGTCGAAATAATATCCCGCAACACGCTTTTTAGTAATTTGACGATTACGACTACTCTTAATATGTATAATAGTCATCTCAAAGCTTGGGATACTAGTTATCCTTTGCATGAAAATCTTTATAAAGTACACGGCAATTCACAGGACCGTTTTGTGTGGGATGTACGTTGTATGGCTTCACTACGCCTGCCATGGGATATGAATTTTCAGGCTACAGGGCGCTATAATTCTAGAAGCGTTACCGCTCAAGGTACGCTAGAGGCAGATTGGGATGTTGAGGCTGGAGTTCGTAAGCGCATAGGGGCATGGGATGTATCACTTCTTTGTAAGGATATATTTAACTCCAAGAAAAGCCACAATATTCTTTATGGAAATGAATACACTCAGTCTATCAGTAAATGGTCTGGCGGGCGCACTTTAAGACTGGCTGTGACATATACATTCGGAAAAACTCATAGTCATGAACATAATCACCACAATCATATAGACACTGGAGGTTATGGGGAAGAACACCATCATTAAGATTTGTCGTTTGCATCCAAATATATCACTGGAATATTAGTTTACTTCCAGTGATATATCATTTAGGTAATAAGCTATAATTGATAACTATTAAGAACTCTGAAAAAGGAAAGAAGAATATTATGATAAAAATATGAGCAGGGAAAAGAAATTTTATAGAGTAACAATTATTTCTTCCAAAATTTCGTTAAGCCATACCGGATTAGCCAGAGCCGCCTCATGGCGGCTTGTGACCTTGTAATTTTCTCCGGTTATCTTATCATGAACTTCAAGTGTGATTCCTTCTCCGACGGCAGTTACCTTGTGTACGGAGCATTCGCACGGATCACCGGTCTTGTCAAACCAGATTACGTAAACCGGATTGTCATTGTCTTTAAGTATTACTTCGGAAACCGAGTTTGCCTGCATCAGTGCAAGTATCCTGCCGATGATTTCATCGCACAGGTTTTCAATTCTTTTTTGGAAAATATTCATATTCAGATAAGATTTAGATGTTGGACTTCTTTTTTGTATTTCTCCAGTGAAGGCTTGTATCCCTGTTCATGGATAACGTCCTTCAGCTCTTTCAAGGTATAGGTCCGGGTTACCTCCAGTCCGTAATCTTCCGCAAAGGCTTCTATTCCGGTCAGACAATATCCCATATTGCGGTGTACCATTTCAGCATTGATTTCCATCGAATCATCCGTTCCTTTGGGGAGAACAGCCTGCTCCTTCAATTGACGGATCTTGTATTGCAGGCCGGAGGCGAGTCTTTCCATGTTCCTGTCATGGTAGGTCAGTCCGTCCTTGCGGATACAGTATTCCACTGTCTGTCCCATGAAAGAGTTGCGGTATATTTCGCATCCGAGGATGGTACGGATATGTTCCACCTCATAATACCGCATGGCCTGTACATCCTTCAAATCCTTTTGAATCTTCGGAATTCTGAATTGCGGGTCGTTATCACATATTGTCTTTTCCAGCCATGTCCTGTGGAATGTGGTAATCTGTTTTCTGAACACTGTTTCGGCAGGCATATATCGGTTGGGATGGCGTGTCATGATGAGATAGTATTCGCTTTCATGCCATCCGCGTTTACATTTTTTTAAGGCAATGTAAGTGAGTCCTATACGGCAGTATCGGCGGCTGTCATCACGGTCCCTGATATGCTTGAAATCCGTTTCACATCCATAGAATTCGGCTGGAAGCCCTGTATATTTTTGGAATTCCATGACCCGTTCCTTGAAATACCGGATATTATCCTGGTCTTTTTGACATAACAACCTGGACATTTCAGGTGTGATGAATTCCATCCGTAGATAATGGAAGTATTGCGGCTTCTCCTTGAGAACCTTCTCGGCAAGTTTTCTGGTCTGTAGTTTTTTTGGCAGTTGAGGAAACCAATACATGCTGTTTCCGTGTTCGGTGAAATATTCCACAAGTTCCCTGTTCCAGCGTTCCGATGGAATATCCGGATAGAACGAATCCCTTCTGGCCAGTGCCATACAGACCTCTTTCGTCATCAGGTTCGGCTCAAGAATGAAGTTGTAACTGTTGATCTCTCTCTTTACTTCAAGTGTATGAATAAGTCTTTCCGGTGTCCGGAACCGTCCGGGAAGTTTGTTAAACAGGTTAGGTTCCAGCTCCATTGCTTTTTGTCAGCCATGGCATCATCCGCATGTTTGGAGAACCACTCGTAATGTCCGTATGAATCGAAAATGCCATGCAGGTTGCCTGTCTTGTGACAGATGGCCTTCCATACGGTGTCATAGTCAAGCCAGCGTGTATCCACTTCCTTGATACAGCGTATGGCCCATTCCTTGTAGTATGCTGCCTGTTTGAAACATTTAGGCATCATTTTGTCGATAGTCATGGTTGCGATACGTCCGTCATGGATCAGTTCTTTCCAAAGTCTGAAATCCTTGGCTTGTCGCGGAACGAAAGAAAGCATGACGCTTGTTTCATATAAGAACTGCTGTTCATACCTCTCTGAACAGTACCGGTAACCTCCGTTTTGCTGTACGTCACGGTAAAGGGAGTATATTGCATCACGGACTGTTCCGTTGTTCCATGAGGATGAAGGTATCAGATGCAGGTAGTGCATGAAATTCCTGTGTGCGAACAGCGATTCAAGTATGTCACTGTTCCTGTATTTTTCCGGTATGTCAGGAAAATTACTCTTTTCGGCCTTTATTGCCCTTAGACAAATCTGGCGATTACGTTTTTCTTCAGGTATCTTCGAAAGCTGCCAAGAACGCCATCCGTAATCATCTGTTTTGAATATACTGTCAAGTATTTCAGAAGTAATATATTTCTCCGGCAGATAGTTGACCAGTTCCGGACGGTGTTCGGTCGCGGCCAGTTCAACCATTTCCATTGTGATGAATTTGTCCGGCATACATGATATAGCCTTTGTCATATTGATTTCTTTCATGATTCGAGTTTTTTAGGTTTGATGACTTTTATAAGTTGTGTTTTGCGGAATACATATACCGTTTTCCCTTTTTCACTGACTCTTTTGGGAAGGCTTTTCCAGGTATCCCATCCGTTGACAATTTCCGGAGTGAATTCCAGTTTTCCCGTTTCGCCGATTACGGCAAAGTAAAGTCCTTTGTCCAGAGGGGAAGGCGTATGGTCCTTGTCGGGAACAAAGACAGAATATTCAGGATTGCTGATTTCATAGATTTTTCCTTCATAGCCCAGAAACCATCTGCCATTTTCATACAGGTAAGTCCAGTCACCGAACAGGAAGAACTTTTCCTTGCCTGATATTTCCTTTGCTTCGTGAATGGGATTTCCATTATTCAAAGGCCAGCAGCTTGTCTTGTTTTCATTTGATGAGAGGCTGCCTCCCAGATGGAACAGGTTTCCCAAAGCGAGCAGTTTTCTCACCCTGTCTTCCGTACGGTAGAATGTCCTGAGTATTCTTCCGCAGTTTTCAAAATCCCCTTTTTCAAAAACGGTGATGTACCGTATTCCTTCCGGCAGGGACATTCCGATGTAAGTGTTTTCATCATTTGTCATAGTCGTATATTTTTATATGATTGTTTATGAATGGTACTCTTTGTCATTCCAAGTCTCTTGCACGGACTGGATTGTAGGGACAGGACTGTACCAGGTAATTGGTATTTTTGCCCTGAGTCTGACTGTGCTGTCTGAAACATTCGATGTCATTTCCCTCCAGTTTCAGTTTTCTTCTGTTCTTTTGCAGGAAGTCTGCTGCCTTTTCTATTGAAGAGAAGACCGCCTTTGGCTCGAATGAACTGTATTCGTGCCATGCGTTGCAGCTGAAAAGGATATACATTTCAGCCTTTATTCTGTTACTTGCTGCCATATCTTATTATTATGGTTGATAAACGACAAAGCCCGATTCCGCTGGTGACGGAACCGGGCCTGTCGTATTCGGTTTCAGGTTCTAATTCTGGTTATATGAAAGCAGGAAATCGGCCATTGCTCCGTTCTGTGGAATCATGGCAGGAAAATCAGTCTTTCCCGGTTTATAGATTTCTGTCGCTACATTGTAGACATCCCACGCTGTAATGCGTGGCTGTTCAAGTGAGAGTTTGAGCAGTTCTTCCGTAAACACGGAAATCTGTCCCTGGTTAAGTGGATAGGTGTCCACCTGTGATGCCAGTCTTTTGTCTGCACTGTCATGGGATACACGCAGAGCCGTCAGCATACCGATGATCATGTACAATTCACCGGGTGTCAACACCTTTTCCTTGAGCCTTTGGATTCGGCTTCTGTCCGCATCCATGTCACGCTCAAAATTGCGCATCCAGTCATCTACCTTCCCGAACAGTTCCTCGGTAGTCACCTTGTCCTTACCGTAGTTGGCAACGCTTCGTTCGGGTGAAAGGATACATTGATTGTGGCAGATACGTACGCAGGGACCTATTGCCGCCTGGATACCGTCCTGATGGTAGGCTACCACGAGTGTGGTTGTCAGTTCGTCGGTATCCCCGTTCAGAATACGGATGGTGGTGAATATTCTGCGCAGTACATGTGCCTCTACCGCCTTCTCTCCATAGGTCTGTTCCACCTGCGGCAAAATGACCACTCCGGGCTGTGTCCGGTTCTTGTTCTGGGCGGCGAAGATTTCCTCCACCTCGTAGTTCAGGTTGTGACGGCGGCAGATGTCCGTCATGCGCTGGATGACCTGGTAGTGGTAGATTCCCCTTACCGGATTGCCGTAGATGTCGTTCTCCTTGTAGGTACGCTGGAGTGTTTCAAGGTCCATTACTTCGATTCCGTTGTTCTGGAAATCAAACTGTCTCTGATTGTTCAATGTTGCTAAAGCTTCCATAATTATATTTTTTAAATGGTTGGTAATTATTTGTCCAATAGGTTGATGATACGGACTGCCTCTTTGAAGCGTCCGATATTTTCCGGAAGAGGATTCCTGTATTCCTCTTCCTTCATGCGTCTTATAGAAGGTATTCCCGTCAAGGGCAGAGCCTGGTTGACTTTCCATCCGTCGGTGAATGCCTTCGGCTGGAGACTGTCATGACAGATCACTTCCCCGACACATCCGTGGACGAGCATGTTGCATACGGTCATCATGCAGCAGGTCCGGCTGATGTCTTCTCCGACCAGATAGTTTCCCGGATTGTGCGCATGGTATGCCAGCAGGAGCCTTCCGCTTCCGCATGTGGGATCTCCCATCCTCTGTCCGGTCTCTTTTTTACCTGCCGCGCACATGACCATGAATTCACAGATATGTGACGGCGTGAAGAACTGTCCGTTTGCCTGCTGTCCCGGTTTTGAGCAGTAAGCCATGTGGAGTTCACCGAAAGCGTCGAACCAGCCCGACCTGCCGATTTGTTTCTGCATGATACGTGTCCATTCGGCTGTCATTTCCATGAACGAGGCGTTTTGCTGACGCTTGTATTTCCAGTTGCTTATTGGCGGTGCTCCCGGAGAGAAGCCGTGGATGATAAAACGCAGCAGGTCGTTGAATACGGTCTGTATTTCATAGCCGCATGAGGAGGCAAAGCCTGTGATGAGCCTGTCGAGCGGCCTGACTTCGTTGGAGATTTCATATCGTGCCATATTCCTTTATTTTATAATTGGTTATAGACTGTCGTTGATTCTGTATACTGTTACGGTATGGTTTTCATTGTCCGTGTGGATTCTGACCGGACCGTATCCCATAAATTTCATGCGGATTTGTCCGTGCTGTCCCATACCGTTCCACTGCTCACGTGATATTTCCTTAACATCCATGCGGTATCCCCAAAGTACAAGAGAGTCAGGCAGGATTCCCTTGTAGAGTCTGCCTTTCAGGATTGCGGCCAGCTCGTCCAGCTCGCTCCGGCTGTATAGCGTAAATGAATCGCTGCGGAAGGTGTATTCGCCTGTCCTTTCCCTGTCCCGGTGTTTCATGATATGATAGCGGAACCAGTTACGGGTGGTGTAACCGTCATACAACGGATTCGGTTCTCTGTATTCCCATTTCCTGACCGGAGCATCGAACCTGAGACTGCCCGTATTGCTGCGTTTCCCGAATCCCCATGTCCTGAATATGCGGATTTCAGAACCTGCGGGTTTCATGTTCCGGATATTGACCTGCGTCCAGGGACTTCCGGTGGTATCATAGGCGGCTTTTCCCATGTCATCGAAACAGAATACCTTTTCCGGTATCAGGCATATATCCGCATATTTGCCTGTTATCCGTTCTATATGAGCTTTTCCGAAATAGTCACCCGAACGTGTGACAAATTCAACGCAGTCTCCTTCTGTCGGGCACATCTGCCTGCTTCGGACATTCTCAATCAGTTCCAGCATACGGTTCACTTTCCGTACTTCCTTTTCTGTAATGGGATACCCGAAGTCACCGTTTGCCAGTTCAAGACTGTCAAGGTCATATCGTATCTTTGTATTCATCCTGTTCTCCTCCTGTTTTGTGTATAGCGTTCAACCTGTCGGGTGATCATATCACAGAATTTCTGGCCGTTTTCTTCCTCACCCCTGAAATAGGAGGCCATCATCAGCAGGTTCTTGTTGTAATAATGCACCCATTTGTCATGGAAATGTGCGCCGGAAACCTGTCCGAATGTTTCCTGAAACAGTTCCAGGGTCAGATCCTCGTCCTGTCTCCTGTTGTATTCCCATATTGCCAGAAGCAGCATGTCATTGTAATTCAGTCTCATATTGCGTTGGTATTTGAAATGGCCATTATGATGTTGCAGCAACCGATTTCCCGGACATTCTCCTTCAGCTTTCCGTTGTTTACCAGTCTGTCGTATGCCTCATGCACAAACCTGTATGCAGGCGAATCATATCCGATACCGTGCAGATGTGATGTCGTCGCCACATTTATCCGTGATGCCATCATGGAAAGTATGTCTTCTTTCCCTGCCCGGCGGTTATTGAAGGCATCCAGTATATTCCTGTGGATGCACGTTCCGTATCTGGCACGGTAATATTCCATTTCTTCTTCATCGGTGAAGGAATACACCTCTTCCGCTATCGTATCCTTTACGAGACGGAATGTACGGCCTCCTTTTTTCAGTATGGCTGTAATCTGTGGAATATGCAGTGTTTCACAGTAGCCGCTTATTTCCATCGGATGCACGTACAGGCGTGTCTTTCCTTTTACAAGATACATGGCCTGTGATGTACAGCCTGTTCTGTCCGTGTCGAATCCCTCTCCATGAAATTTCTCTTTTATTTCCTTGTAGAATGCGTCCGTTTTCTCATGGGAAAGACCTTTTCCCCATTCATATCCGCTTTCCAGACTGAAAAGCAGATGGAAGAGGGTTGTCCGCCCGGTCTTGCTTTCCCAGTAGCCGTAAAGGTCGGCCGTGCCGGATTTAGGTCCGAACCTGTATCCGTCCGGAGTATAGCTTTCCATCACTTCCAGGAGTGAGTTCATGAAATTTTCCGATTCTTCCGAATTCCACCATTCTGACGTATCGTCATCCATGGCATAAGCCGGTATATGGTTCATAACCTGCAGGTATTCCGGAGTTTCTTTCAGAATGTCCAGCATCCTTGTGACGGCTTCCTTCCTTTGTCTGATGGAGAACAGTTCTGTTCCGGTATCCGCGTGAAGCCTGTTCTGTGTCTTCTGGTCTGTAATCATGACTTCTGATATTTATTGTTATACATTGTCTGCCTGTAAGGTACAGGCATTCTTATTTCTTGTTGTCCCTGTTGTCTGTTTGCCCGCATCCCTGCAAGGCTTGGCGGAAAAAAATACCGGAGCGAAGCGAGGATGATTTTTTTCCAGACAACCAGCCCGGCAGGGCCGCCTTGCGGGAGTTGCGCGGCAAACAGCTATTTTTGCAGCAAGAAATGAGGATGCTGTCATCATGTCTGCGGCATAAAAAAAGGGAACCCCATATTGCATGAGGCTCCCCAATACAGACTGTCGCATATATGTCAGGTATGTATGCTCCATCCGTGGAAACGTTCCATGGTGACGGCAAAGGACTCGTCCGGATTTCCATGATACAGCAGTCCTCCGACAATGCCTGTATTTCCGTCCGGATAACGTTCGCAGAATCCGAACGAATACGGCGCATGGTCGTAATAGAGTTCGATTTCGCATGGACGGTTCTCGTTCTTCTCCCATTGTTTTAGACGTTCAAGACATTTTTCCAGTGTCTTGTCATTGATTGATTTTGCATACTGTACGACCTTGTCGTAATGCTCTTGTGAACAGCAGATTTTCATATCGTTTGAATTTATTGGTTAGTAAATGTTTTTTCAGTCAATCCAGAAAGTACCGCAATGAGGGCATCTGCATCCGGCAGGATACTCATTCGAATACCGCACGTCACGGTGGCGTTTGTAGTTCATGTCACCGAAGGTGCATTTCCCGCTTCGGAATGTCTGCTCGTAAGCGGCTTCCTGTTTCTTGTATTCAGCCATCCGGCTTTTTCGGACAGATCCGGTAAAAGGTATCATGCCCGTTTCCCATTTTGTGGAATCGCACCAGTCATTGGTCATTCCGCAGACTTCATTGGCATAGGAATAGTGTACCTGTGAATCGACAAACAGGTTCTCTCTTCGGAAAGGGAAAGTGATATCCAGCGGAATCCGTACATGATGTCCGGAACCGTTCCGGCTGTCGGCAATGGCCACCACTACATTCCCGTGGAAACGGATGCTTTTGAAATCGTTCTCAGGGTCTTTGCTGATGAGCCTGTCAAACATGGCGTTGAAGTAGATGCGCAGTTCTCCGCCGTATGTGGCATTCTCTACCAGTTCTCCAATCTTCTCGTCAAACTGCCCCTTTTTCAGATGCAGTGCGCGGTGTACCTTATGACAGGCCATGGCGACTGATTCTCCCCGCAGTGAACAACCGGTCAGATATCCGCTGATTTCCACTCCGAGCGAATAGAAGAAATTAGTGACGGACGAGTTGCGTATCAGATCCTTTACCGGGTCGGAATCGTTTCGGTCGTAGATAAGTTCCCTGATTTCATCTTCATGCTCTTCAAACTCTCCGGCTAAATTGTCCGTTTCCATATTCTTTCTTGTCTCCTCCAGATAGTCGTGCATGTTTGAGCTTTCCTGTTCCTCATACCATTCGTATGCCTTTTCATAGAGTTTTTCCATATTGTTGTAACGGATACATTCCTCTTGGATGTCTTCATGCTCATCAAGATCATCCCGGTAGTCCACGTAGTAGAGGCTTACATACTGTGGAATATAGTCTGTAAGTTGTAATGTCTGGTTCATGATTCCTGATTTTAAGAGTTATACAAACGAAAAAGCCCTGCTTGTCGTGCAGGGCCTGATTCTTGTGGAACTGAAACCTTTGGAATGTCTGTTTGTATGGTATCTCCATGTCTCAAGCAGATAATCCTTGGTTCCCTTGATACTTCCGTGTACCATACATCCTTTTTCATCGTACAGGTAGCAGGTGTTAAGGAGAACCGGTATGCCGTCATGCACCTTGTACATGTGCAGCTCAATATCATTCTTTATGGCGGCAGACTTTTCCTTTTCCACTTTTCTGTGTATGGCTTTTCTGACCTCGCCGATATGGGGAGAGGTATAGCCGATTATTTCCGAATGGAATGCAAACTGATATTTTTCCATAACACTTTATTCGTATTAAAATTCTGATATAAGTTCATCTTCATATACCTCCAGTTCAAGACCGCTCTCGACAATCCTGACCAGCCAGCGGCATTCCAGTATTTCCATCAGTTCGACGGCACGGTATCCCTTATAGGGACGTCTCAGAAATACAATGTCTCCGGTTTTCATATTTGTTCCTCCTTTTTATTGTGCGTAGATTGTTTCTATCAGTTCTGCATCCGTAAGATAGCGCAGTTCCTGTGTGGAGCAGAACAGGCAGATGCCATCCAGTAGTTCATTTGCCGCAGCATCCAGGTTCCGTACTCCTTCAATCAGAGATTCTTCCAGTTCCTTGCTTGAAACAAGATATATTCCGTGAATGTCTTGAACAGTTCTCAAAGGGAAACGTCTTTCCTGATAGATGATGTCCTTTATCATGTCATCCTGTGGTGGCAGTTTGGCGCTGATTGTCTTGAACTGTTCGGGTGCGAGTTCCTTCAACCTGTCAGGATTGAAGCGGAACATTCTGAATCCCTGATATTCAAATCCGGCAGGTTCTGCTATTCTGTTATTGGTCAGAAAATCATGCACATGTCTGTTGCAGTCCCGGTTGTCCACATAGGCATGGAACGGGGGAAGGGAATTGAGGTTGACGGTAATGTCCGTGTAGGATTCCCAGCATTCCGAATTATCTTTAGACCGGGATTCAAGTCCTACATACAGATTGTCATTGTCGATATAACTGTTCAGGACGAGTCTGACCTCAATGCGTTCAGCCGGATCTGTGGCTGTTTTCCAGTATAGAGTGTTTGATTTGTTCATACTTGTATTGTTTTTATGAGGGAATACGGCAGTCATTTTACCGCATTCCCCGAATGTTATAATTTGATATTTGTTATATCCTGTGCGGACTCCTTTTTCACGGTCCTCAATCTTTTTAGGAGATACAGGAAATATTCACGGTCATAGATCCGGAAAAGAAATTCCTCTGATGTCTCCTTGATGTGTCCGATGAAAGTTGCGGATTCCCTGCCGGGAGGATATTGAAAGAAATGTCCGTCGGAAACAAGGGTGAGCTTCTTTCCTGATACATGGTCTATCAGTTCGTCCGGAGTTTCGTAATGCCCTTTTCCTTTATAGAACTGATAATGGTTCCGGCGAAGACTTTTCAGGGTATTCGCCATGTCCGTCCTTGCTTGTCTGGAATCTGATTGGATGACAAGGTTGCAGATGAATACGGGCTGTTTTCCGTCCAGTGAAAAATAATAGGGAATGAGTCTGGCTCCGCTGATTGTTTTGCTTGTTTCCTCTTTTGAGATCACGGCTTTCCGGTTGATGATTTCCATGTGACGGTCTATCTGACTGTCCAGTTCGGATTGTGGAGTAAGTACGGAGCGCAGGCCCTTGAAATATCTTCCTTGACGGGTGAAGCAGAAAGAGTACATATTTCCGTAATACGGTTCTCCCACAAAAAACGAGTTTTGTCTCATGCGCAAGGGTGGCAGTACATCCAGCAGGTCATAGTAGTCTTCTTCGGTGATTTCCTTGAACGGTTCGGACAGGGACTGATGGTATAGCCGCAGCTTCTTGTCCATATCAGAAGGTGTTACGGCTTTCAGATAGGGATTGTTTTCCCGTATGCGCAGTTCTTCTATTGTTTCCCCACCATAGTCATTGTGGAATCCGTCACTCATACTTGTCAGGCATGTTCCGTCGAAGTAGCGGGAATCGATTACATATTTCAATCGGTCTTTCATGTCTTATAGGTTTTGAAGGTTCAACACTCTTTTGACTGCATATACGGCATTCTGTGTAAGTTGCCGTTGCCATGCCTGGTATCTCGGCGACCATTTGAAACCGTATGATTTCAGCTCCTTGCGCCTCTGGTCATCCGGAATACTGTCAAACAGGATTTGCAGGCGGTCTGCCTCATAGTTCCATACCAGCGTTCCGCCTTCAAATTTCAGTTCACGGTTTTCACGTTCTCTGATTTCCTGAAGTTTCAGTCTGGCCTGGCGTGCCATTTCCGGCAGTTGGAAGAAACGGTTCCGCGGAGTGATAACCGGTTTTTTGCATTGCGCATTGAAGTCTGTAATGAAGTCCACCGCTTTCTGTACGATTTCCACTTCTCCTTTTCCTGCATAGGTGCTTACTTTATTAAGGATACTGCTGACGAACAGGGCACGGCTGTATCCTCTTGCTTTACCGGTATCAATATCATGAATGGTCTGTGCGCTGCTTGCAATGTCACGCTTCAGGCGATTCCATGCCTCTTCCTGCTTCTGTTCTTCCGGTTTGGCAGCCTCTTTCATCCTTTCCATGGCTGCTTTGAAGCGGTTACGCCAGTCATGAAATTCATCAAATCTGTTCTGGTATGCATCCAAGGCCTTGTTGTTGCGCTGGCAGTTGAATTTGGCAGGCCCTGTCACCATCGGACTGGCACATCGTGAGAGACTGCCCAACAGGGCGGAGAACTTGCTATGGTATGCACTGACATACTCGTTCTGCTTTTCTTCCGGAATCTGTTTCAGATCCTCTACAAGTTGTTTTTCATATTGCATGATGTCTGTTTCCGCCCTTGCTTCAGGTTCGAAGGAACTCCATCTGTACGCGTTGTATGCAGCATCAAGCAGGTCTTCCAGATAGCCGGGATACAGGAATTCCACAGCTTCCCATTTTTCAAATTCAGACGGATGAAGTTCTGTTTCTCCGTCTGCCGCTTCGATTGTGTGTACATAGGCCCCCATTCCCGTACAGCGTTTACGGAAATGAAAAAGGACGGCTTCGTCATCCGTCCCTTGTTCTCTGATTTTCTTCACTCGGTAAGCATTCTTTCTTGTCAACGTGATAACCGTCTGTTTTCCGGTCTTGTCCTTCATGAGGTCTGCTACTGTACCTTCACATACCTTCTTTCCAACTTCTTCAGTCATATTCTTTTATTTAAATTAGACATGACCGGCTCCGTGGAGCCAGTATTTCAATTTCTTACTGGCCCGGCTGTTCTTTGCCAATGACCGGTGCAAGGCTTGGCGGAAAAAAATACCGGAGCGAAGCGAGGATGATTTTTTTCCAGCCAACCAGCCCGATAGGGCCGCCTTGCACAGTCAGTGGCAAAGGGCGATATTTGCTGTAAGAAATGAAATAATGGTTGAAAATTATATTGCGAACTTGTTTTGCAGTACTTTCATTTCATTGGCAATGGTAGAATTCATTATTTTGGCATAAATACGAGTTGTACGAATGTCCGTGTGTCCTAACATTTTGGCAATGGATTCCAAGGAAACCTTATTTGCAATAGCCAGCGATGCAAATGTATGTCTTGCAATATGTGTGGAAAGATTCTTCTGAATACCACATACATCAGCTATTTCTTTCAAATAACTGTTCATTCGTTGGTTGCTGGGAACAGGAAGTAATAATCCTTTTTCATTGCAGATTGGATTTGATTGATATTTCTCTAAAATAAGTCTTGGTATATCCAACAATGGAATGTCGCACATATTATCGGTCTTTTCCCTTGCTTTTCTTATCCACCATTCACCATTATCAGCCTGTACAAGGTGTTCCTTTTTCAGATTCTTTACATCTGTGAAAGCCAAACCGGTGAAGCAACAGAAGATGAATATGTCCCTTACGGTTTGTAATCGTTGAATATCAAAATCTTTATTGATGATTTTGCGAAGTTCCATTTCGTTTAAGAATTCACGGTTACACTTGGTCTGTTTGAAGTGTATTTCTGCAAACGGATCATCAGTTATCCACTTCTTTATCAATGCAGTTTTGATGATTTTCTTTAAATTCTTCAGATATTTCACTGTCGCATTTTGCGCACAGTTTTTCTGTATTTTAATGAAATGTTCGAATTTGGTTATAAATTCATAGTTGATTGATTTTAATGGAATATCAGCCAGTTTATACTGTTCACTGATAAACTCCTTCAAATATCTTGCTGTACGTTCGTATCGAAGTACAGTACCTTCGGCATATTCCTTGTTCATTAATTCCCGATATTCCGAATTGTGTTCCTGGAATACTTCAAGCAGCATTTTGGGAGTAGAGTGTTCTCCATAATAGATATTTTTTATAATATCTGCTGTAATAGGTTTACCGTCCTGCTCAAGTTCACGGTGAATTTGAAGGATTTTAGTTCTTATCGTATCAAGATAGTGGTTTATTTCTTGATACTTCTTTTCCCTGCCAATCGCGCATTCTTTTTGCGTATTCCATTTTGTAACATCTATACTTCGCTTGATTTGTACCTCTGCACGTTTTCCGTTTATTGTGATACGCATACAGATTGGTGCTTCTCCATTTTTTAGCAGCTTTGATTTCTTCAGGAAAAACAATACCGTAAAATAGTTTCTTTGCATTGCCATACTCTTCTTTTTTTGATGGTGTAAAAATACATGTTTTGAAAAGAGTTTGTTTTATGCAAAACGCAGAGAATCAGTGAAATATAATCCAATCAGGTGGACTTGTTTTTATGTGGAAATTAAGTCCACCTATTTCACCTCCAGTAAGATGCGGTATTCTGCTTCAATTTGCAGTATGGATAAAAAGAAAAACCGCTGATAATTATTGATTATCAGCGGTTTTCATTGTTTTGCTTTTTGTTTGAGTGATCCGCTTGGGGCTCGAACCCAAGACCCCAACATTAAAAGTGTTGTGCTCTACCTGCTGAGCTAGCGAATCAAACCTGTGTTGCATTCATTTCCTGATTGCGAGTGCAAAGGTAGGTGTTTATTTTTAATCTGCCAAATATTTTAGAAGAAAATGTGAAAATAATCTTTTGTTTAATTTTTAATATATTGATTATCTGTGTGTTAATCAGAAAGATTTTTTTGAAAAGAATATTTAAGAACATACTTAATAATCGTCAAAAGCCTGGAAAGGTTTGTAAGATTCTTGTTTTTTTACTTACTTTTGGCAAAGTATTTGTATGATTTTAAATTGAATAGAAACACATAAAGTATAATTATATGTATTGGATTTTATTTATTGGCATTGCACTCATCAGTTATTTAGTACAGTCGAATTTGCAGAGTAAGTTTGATAAATACTCTCGCATGGCATTGAGCAACGGTATGACGGGTAGGGAGATTGCAGAAAAAATGTTGCGTGATAACGGTATTTACGATGTGAAAGTAACCAGTACTCCCGGAATGTTGACAGACCATTATAATCCTACAAATAAAACTGTCAACCTGAGTGAAGGAGTTTATAATACATGTAGCGTGGCTGCTGCGGCAGTTGCTGCGCACGAATGTGGACATGCTGTTCAGCACGCCAGAGCATATGCTCCCTTGCAGATGCGTTCGGCTTTAGTTCCGGTTGTTCAGTTCTCCTCTTCTATCGTACAGTGGGTACTGCTGGCCGGTATGTTTATGATTAATACTTTTCCGCAGTTGCTGCTGATTGGTATCTGTCTGTTCGCTATGACCACCTTATTTAGTTTTATTACGTTACCGGTAGAAATAGACGCCAGCCGTCGTGCTTTGGTATGGTTAAGCAGTGCAGGAGTAACAAATATGTCGAACCACCGTCAGGCACAGGATGCGTTGAAGTCGGCTGCATATACATACGTTGTTGCTGCATTGAGTTCACTGGCTACCTTGGTTTATTACATTATGATATTTACCAATCGCCGCGACTGATAACAGCAGTTTAATAATATAAAGCAGGCGCAGAAGTATGTAGGCCTACTACGGCTGACATGCTTTTGCGCTTTTTTATTGTCTGTATCAGGAAATATCTTCTTCTGTATCAGCTTTCAAATTCAAATATTTCATGTATTTTTGCAACGAAATAAATAAACTTTGATTCATTATGGCAACAAAACCAGGTATACCAAAAGGAACAAGAGATTTTTCGCCTGTTGAAATGGCGAAACGTAACTATATATTCAATACCATTCGCGAAGTATTCTATTTGTATGGATTTCAGCAGATAGAAACTCCTTCTATGGAAAACCTGTCTACCCTGATGGGAAAGTATGGTGAGGAAGGAGATAAATTGTTGTTCAAGATACAGAATTCCGGAGATTATTTTTCAGGACTTACTGATGAAGAGTTGTTAAGCCGTAATGCAGCCAAGCTGGCAAGTAAGTTCTGTGAAAAAGGTTTGCGCTATGACTTGACAGTACCTTTTGCCCGTTATGTGGTGATGCACCGTGATGAAATAAGCTTTCCTTTCAAGCGTTTTCAGATACAGCCCGTATGGCGTGCCGACCGTCCTCAGAAAGGCCGTTATCGTGAATTTTATCAGTGCGATGCCGATGTCGTAGGCAGCAATTCGTTGCTTAATGAAGTAGAGCTGGTACAGATGATTGACGCAGTATTCAGCAAGTTCGGTATCCGGGTGTCTATTAAGATTAATAATCGTAAGATCCTGACAGGTATTGCAGAAATCATCGGTGAAGCTGATAAGATTGTCGATATCACCGTAGCTATTGATAAGCTTGATAAGATTGGTCTGGAAAATGTCAATGCCGAACTGGCTTCGAAAGGCATTCCGCAGGAAGCTATCGACAAGTTGCAGCCAATTATCTTGTTAAGCGGTTCGAACGAAGAAAAGCTCGAGACACTGAAATCTGTACTTGCTGCCAGCGAAACAGGCTTGAAGGGAGTAGAAGAAAGTGAATTCATTTTGAAAACAATCTCTACACTTGGAATCAAGTCGGAAGTTGAACTGGATTTGACTTTGGCACGTGGACTGAACTATTATACTGGAGCTATTTTCGAAGTTAAGGCGCTAGATGTGCAGATTGGTAGTATCAGTGGTGGTGGACGATATGACAACTTGACAGGTGTATTCGGTATGGATGGAATGTCGGGAGTGGGTATCTCTTTCGGTGCCGACCGTATATACGATGTGTTGAATCAGCTTGATTTGTATCCGGAAGATGCATCATTCGGTACTCAGCTTTTGTTTGTCAACTTTGGAGAAGCAGAAGCAGCGTATGTACTTCCAGTATTAGCTAAGGTACGTGCAGCTGGTATTCGTGCTGAAATTTATCCTGACAGTGCGAAAATGAAGAAGCAGATGAGTTATGCAAATGCGAAGGCTATTCCGTTTGTTGCTATAGTGGGAGAGAATGAAATGAACGAAGGCAAGGTCATGCTGAAAAACATGGCTACTGGCGAACAGAACTTGCTGGCTCCTGAAGAATTGATCGCTGCTATACGCTGATAGAAAGAAAATTTTTATTTGTTATTTCTCACCCCCTTCACATGCTTAATGCAATGTGAAGGGGGTGAATTGTATATATATATCGAGTATTCAAGCAAACCAAATCATAGGCTGAATTTATCTGGAAAAGTGATTTCTATATGTGCATTAATTTATCAGCTTGTTTGCCGGAATTTATCCTGATGTTTTTTTTTATTTTGTACAAATTCTTCTAATAAATTGCTGTTGTTTTTCTATAAAATACCTGTATTTTTTATTATCGTACTTTTGATGCTTATTTTTTTAGCTTCCCCTTTTTTATATTGAACTTCATAATAGTATAAAAAAAATTAATTTTACAGCATATTTTATTATGTTTTTAATTTTCTATCTTTGTAATAGTGAATAAGGAATTTTAATGCTTGTATGAAGATCAGATTGATTTGTTCTATAATTTGGGGACTTTGGACTATTCAGATGATAGCTTCTTCTTCCTTTTACTTTCGTAACCTTTCGGTTGCGGATGGCTTGCCTGATTTAGTTATAAATGCTCTTTATAAAGATAACTCAGGTTATGTCTGGTTTGGTACCAATACCTCATTGGAACGTTTTGACGGTGTTTATCTGAAGCATTATATGATAAAAGGCAGTTCAGAAAACCTAAAGAGAGTATACGCTATTACCGAAATGCCGGGAAAGGAAATATGGGTAGGAACAGGCAATGGATTATGGAGAATGAACAGCCGGATGCATGATTTGAAACATATTGCATCCGATATAATAGAAGCTCCAGTCAAGGCTTTATTACCTGATGGAAAAGGAGTGCTTTATATTGGTACAGAGAAAGGACTTTATATATATAAGAATGGTAACTTCAAGTTGCTGCTGCTCGATAAGAATGTATTTTCGTTGAAGAACTATATAACCGGTTTGAGTTTTGGTGAACAACATTTGTTGTGGATAACAACACGCAAGGGAGTTGCTTCCTTGAATTTGATTGATAATTCGATAGCATTTTATCCATATGATAGAGCATTCCATTCTGTTTGTTGTATCGGTAAGACTTTATATCTGGGTACAATGAGTGAAGGCATCATAGCATTTGATATTTCCAGCAGGCAGTATCGTCGGTATATAGATGTAGGTTGTGGTGTTATTTCATCATTATCGTCAGACGGAAAAGATTTATTGTATGTGGGTACCGATGGAAATGGTGTACATTTTATATCTACCAGTCAGCAACAGGTTGTGAAATCATTCCGGCATGAAGTAGGCAATGAAAATAGTATTCGTTCTAATTCCGTTTATTCACTGATGCTGGATCGTGACGGATTGTTGTGGATTGGCTATTATCAACAAGGGGTTGACTATACATTGTTTCAGAGTGGATTGTTCGAAACGTATAAATACCCTCCTTATTTTGATACGAAAGACATGCCGATCCGTACAATTGCCTTTCATGGCGATGAGAAGTTGATAGGAACTCGCGACGGTTTATTTTATATCGATGAGTCACGTAAAATTTATCGTAACTATCATTCTCCTGAATTACGTGCTAGTCTGATTTTGTCAAGTTGCTATTTCGAGGGTAACTATTATATTGGAACTTATGGGGGAGGAATGTACGTTTTCAATCCGGAAACGTTGACATTGAGTAATTTTGACTCCAGTGAACCCAATCCTTTTCTTAATGGACATGTTTTTTGTATCCGCTCTGATAATGAAAACAATCTTTGGATAGGTACTTCTGTGGGAGTTTATTGTTATCGCGATGGGAAGCAGGTTGCTCATTATACCGCATCAAATTCTAAATTGCCGGAAGGGAATGTGTACGAAATTTATTTTGATTCCACTCACAAGGGATGGATTTGTACCGAAACAGGGCTCTGTATCTGGGATCCTTCCAGTAAAAGTTTAAAATTAGATGTCTTTCCGGAAGGATTTGTCGATAAGGAAAAAATACGATCCATTTATGAGGATTCTGAACACAATCTTTATTTTTTGCCAGAAAAAGGAGATTTATTTGTTTCCACATTGAATATGAGCCGTTTCAATAGAATTTCCGTCAGTCTGTTGAAAGATAAAGCTTTGATGGGCATTGTAGAAGATGATAAAAAATGGTTGTGGATAACAACTAATAATGGATTATATCGTTACGACAAGAAAGAAACATGCATACCATATAATTTTACTGATGGTATACCGAGCCCTATTTTTATAAATTGTTTTCCAGTGAAAGATGATACGGGAGGATTATGGTTTGGAAATTCTAAAGGGTTAGTTTATCTAGGCACACAGGGTACTAATCCTCTTCATAATCATCCGTACAGATTGTCCATATCAGAAATTTTAGTTAACGGTAAAGAGTTTTATCCCGAGAGCCGTGGAAATGATATCCGGCTTGATAGAACGGCTTCCAGTCTGACCTTCAGATTCTCGGGCTTTACTTATACAGATCCGTCGAATGTTTCTTATGAATACATGCTCGAAGGGGAAAATGATAACTGGAAGCCTTTGTTGGGTACTTCTGAAGTTTCATTTTACAATCTTCAGGCAGGCAAGTATATATTTAAAATGAGACGTATTGGCTATCCGGATTCTGAAGCTAAGTTAAACATTATTGTAGAAGGATTTCCTTTGTTATGGATTATCGGTGGAGGAGTTCTGATAATATTACTCGGAGTAGTATTTTATATTCGCATTAGAAGACGGAAACAGCAGCCGGTAGTATTAGCTGATATGCGCGAAACCGTTGATGTGCCGGAGCCAGCAGTTGTTGAACAGGCTGTTTCTTCTGAAATAGCGAAAGATATTAAAACTTCAGAAGATAAATATAAGACAAATAAGGTTAGTCCGGAGGAGTGCAAGCGCTTGTTTAAGTTGCTGGAAGCTGTAATGCAACAAAAGAAACCTTATAAAAACCCAGCTTTGAAAATAGCCGATCTGGCAGATCTTATCGGAACTTCATCACATGTGCTTTCCTATTTATTTAACCAATATCTTAATAGGAATTTTTATGATTATGTAAATGATTATCGTGTAGCTGAATTCAAGCAACTGATAGCTAAAGAAGAATATGCCAGATATACATTGAGTGCATTAGCCGAACATTGTGGGTTTAGTTCACGTGCCTCTTTTTTCAGACATTTCAAGAAAATGACAGGAGTTACTCCTAATGAATATATCAAGCAGTTAGAGAAATAAATTTATTTTATTGAAGGTGTAATTGAAGTTTTATAGAATCTATTTTAATAGGTAATCGTATTATAAAAGCCTGCCGTATGAAAGAAGATCAATTTATCATACGGCAGGCTTTTTTGTACTTTTTCTTTTATATATAATGTTCTTCGTATTGAACAGTTAGAAGGCTTTTTATTGAAATTACATTAGAATAACAGTCTCAAATTATTATTTGAAACTCTATGTGTTTTCTTGTAATTCATTGATTATTAATGTTGTATATGGCTTTGTGTCTATTCGGATTCTGTGAGATAGCTTTGGACTTAAAAATTTTTACATCAAGGTAAATGTCTGTTAATTTTGCAGTGTAATCAAAAACCGGAAATGACTAATTTTATGAAAGACCAAGCAAAAACATCTTATCAGTTAGTAGCCGAATCGTATGAAAGATATCGGCAGTCGGTGTTCTTCTATATTTATAAAAAAGTAAATAATAAAGAAGATGCTGAAGACTTGACACAGGATTCTTTTCTTCGCCTGTTGGATTATCAGTTGATGCTTCGTCCGGATACTGTTAAGTATTTTTTGTTTACTATAGTCCGAAATCTGGTAAATGATTATCTCCGTCGTTATTATAAGTGGCAGGAAATATCTTCGTATATGTATGAGGTTACTCCTATTGGCAGTAATGATTGTGAAAGCCGTATTATTGCTGACAATTTAGAGCAAGTAGAAAAAGAAAAGCTTGCTACTTTACCAGTGCAGCGTCGTAAAGTTTATTGTATGAGTCGTTTCGAAGAAAAGTCGGTTGGTGATATTGCTGAAGTTTTAAATCTATCTCCCCGTACTGTCGAAAATCATCTGTTGATCGGTCGACGTGAAATTCGTGAATTTATAAAGAAATGTATATAAGTTAATTTCAAATTTAATCTTATGAAGAATGACTTTCTAAAGATTTCATCAAGAAGAATCCTTTTTTCAGCTTTGCTTCTTTCGGCTATGGCAGCTGGGAGTATTACTCCTGTTTATGCTGATTCCGATATGCAGGCTGTAGTAGAAGGTGTTAGTGTGAAAGGACAAGTGTTGGATGCCGATGGTATTCCTGTAATTGGTGCTAGTATCTTGGAGAAGGGAACGACTAATGGTGTAATTACCGATATGGATGGTAATTTCCAGTTGAAAGTGTCTTCTCGCAATGCAGTTATTGTTATATCTTATATTGGATATAAAACGATAGAGCTTCCTGCTTCTGATGCTCGTTTGTCGAAAATACAGTTGAAAGAAGATACAGAAGTATTGGATGAAGTTGTTGTTGTAGGTTATGGTACTCAGAAAAAAGAATCATTGACAGGAGCGGTAACCGTGGTCGATTCGAAGGCGTTCAAAGAAAAAGGAAGTTTGTCCAGCCCGCTTGCAGCTCTTCAGGGACAGGTTCCGGGAGTAATGATTTCTCGTTCTTCTTCGGCCCCGGGCGATGAAAGCTGGAGCATGAATTTACGTGGTTCTGTTTCTGTTAACTCAATCGAACCTCTGATTGTTGTGGATGGAGTGGCTTATACTAGTGTGAATGACTTGCGTTTGATAAACTCAAACGATATAGAATCTATCAACTTCCTGAAAGATGGAGCTGCTGCTATTTACGGTTCGCGTGCGGCTGGTGGTGTTGTGCTGATTACTACGAAAAAAGGTAAAGAAGGAAAAACTAAAGTAGAATATAGTGGTACAGCTACTTTAAAAACGGTGGGTCTGATGCCTCAACTGATGAATATAGATCAATGGGCAGACGGTGTTATGACTGCTCTTGAAAATGATAATAATACTTCTAATAGCTGGTATGCCTATGCGCAACTTGCCAAAAAGTATAAAGGCTCTTATATAGACTTACATTATAGTGCTAATCCTTTTGGTAATGCAGCTTTTACTGATGTAAGTGATTTTGTTTTCGATGATTCTGTTGACTGGTTAGGATCTTTGTTTGGAAATACTTGGTCTACAGAACAGAATTTGAGTGTCTCAGGAGGAACAGAACGTTCATCTTACCGTCTTTCTTTAAGTTATTTGTATGATGGCTCTACACTTCAATACGGTAATAACAACAATAACCGTTATAATTTCCGTTTGAACAATACATTTAAGTTAACAGATAACTTGACATTAGATTCTTCTATTTCATATAATCGACAGGAACAGGTTGCTCCTTCTATGATTGGCTCTGTTTTGACGGTTAGTGTACCTATGCCAGGATTGCCCCTTACATCTATAGATGGAAAACCATACGCATGGGGTACATGGGGATCGCCTGTTGCTAAAGTTTCGGAAGGAGGAGATAACCGCTTGTCTGTTTCAGCTTTCAATGTGAGTGAAACGTTGAACTGGGTATTGACCGACTGGTTGACAGCTAATGCCAATGTCGGTTATAATACTAGTACGGCGACAAGAAGTCAAGTGGAAAATGCAATTACTTATTATAATTATTTAGGTGATATTCAGATACTTGTCGATCCGATACAGGCAAACTCTTCGTATAAACAGACTAGTTCAAGAACAGATTTTTATTCTGTAACTGGTTTCTTGAATGCACATAAGACCTTTAATAATGACCATGATTTAAGTTTGACATTAGGTGCTCAGTATGAATTTAAGGAATATACCTATTTTGGTGCTAAAGTAAAGGATACACAAAACGGTTTGGAAATAATCAATGGATCGGGTGAGATAACCTTAAGCGGTGACGAAGATAAGTATCAGAATGCTAATATGTCTTATTTCGGACGTTTCAATTACAGTTATAAAGACAAATATCTGTTGGAAGTAAACGGACGTTATGATGGTTCGTCCAAATTCCAGCCGGAAAACCGTTGGGATTTATTCTATGGTGCTTCTTTGGGATGGAGAATTAAACAAGAAGCATTCATGCAAAATATAGACTGGCTGAGTGACTTGAAGTTACGTATATCGTATGCCGAAATGGGTAACCAGAGTGGTATTGATAATTACGATGGAGTTCAGCTGTATAACATGGAAACCGGAACAGGTGCTTATGTTGGTGATGACAAACTTTCTTATATCAAGACTAATGGTAAGATGGCTTCCAATTCTCGTAGCTGGGAACGCATTAAGAACTATAATGTAGGTGTCGATTTCGGATTGTTCAACGGAGCTTTGAGCGGAACTGTTGAAGCATTCATGAAGAAAAACGACAATATGCTGGTCAGCATAACATTCCCTGGAACTTTGGGAGATGAAGCTCCTAAGGCAAATGCCGGAAAGTTTAAAGACTGGGGTTTTGAAGGACAGATGACTTATCGTGGAAATGTAGCAGGTGTAAATTATTATGTAGGAGGAACATTTACTTTCGCACGTAATGAGCTTGTTGATTATGGGGGCACGACAGTCTTAAAGTCTGGATATACTAAAACTCAACAAGGATATGCGTTGAATTCCATTTTCGGATTACGCTATGGAGGTAAGATACAGAACGAAGAACAGTTAAAGGCTTATCTGGCTAAATATTATGAAAATAATGGTATTAATATGCCAAGCAACCTGCGTGTAGGTGATAATATGTATTGTGATGAAAACGGTGATGGAGTGTTGGATGAAAAGGATTATATCTATTTAGGAAGTGATTCTCCTGAAATTTCTTATTCTTTCAATGCCGGAGCTTCTTACAAAGGATTTGATGTAAGCGTAATTTTCCAAGGATCTGCCAATCGTTTTGTATACCGTGGAATAGACAACTGGACAGTACCTTTCCGAGCTAATTACACTAATACCATTACTTCTTCTATTGGTAATGTGTGGAGTCCAGAGAATCCGGATGCTTACTATGCACCTTATACGAATGATACAAATATTAATAATTATAACTATCAGGCTTCTTCTCTTACCTCACAAGACGGACGTTATCTTCGTTTAAAGAACTTGACTATCGGTTATACATTTACAGATAAACTGCTACAAAAGATCAAGTTCTTACAAGGAGCACGTATTTATGCTACCGGTACAGATTTGTGGGAAACTACTAAAATAAAAGATGGATGGGACCCGGAAGCACCTGCTTATGAGAGTGACGGAACACCGGCTAAAGGCTTGAAGCGCTATCCGTTTACTCGTAATATTACATTTGGAGTTAATTTAACTTTCTAAAAAGATTATTTTATGAATAAGAAATATTATATCAAAGCAGCTTGCCTGTCAATATTGAGTTTGTTTGCTGTTTCATGTCTTGACTTGGAACCCAAAGCACAGATGGGAGATAACTTGGTATGGGATAAGGCTGATAATTTCCAACTGTTTGCCAATCAGTTTTATAGCTGGACTCGTGATTTCCAGTTGTCAACGACCAATACTTACGGTAATGGAGTAAGTGATGGACCTCACAGTGATTATCGTTCGGATTTGATTGCAACTTCTTCTATCAACACTTACAGTCAGGGAACCAATGTGATACCTGCCGAAGATAAGAATTATACAACATTATATAAACAGATTTATTATACTAATCTGTTGTTGAGTAATGCTGCTTCTTTTAGTGATAAAGCTGCTATTGCTGTACCGGTAGCAGAAGCTAAATTCTTCCGTGCATATTGCCACTTTGAACTTGTACAGATTTGGGGAAATGTTATTTTATTGACTCAGCCTTTAGATTTGGACTCTGGCGAATTGTATGCTTCACGTAATGATCGTGGTGAAGTTATAGATCAGATAATTACTGATTTACAGGAGGCAGCCGAAGCTCTGCCGGAAACGGCTGAAGCGGGTAGACTTACTAAATATGCGGCATACGCAATGTTGTCACGTGTAGCTCTATATGAAGGAACTTGGCAGAAATTTCATACCAACGGAGCCAACACTGATGCTAATACGAGCCGTAGTACTGAATTGCTGACAATTGCAAAAGATGCTGCATACAATGTTATTAAGGACAATAAATATAAATTGTTTTATAATGCAACATTAGGAAATCAGAGTTATCGTTATATGTTTATTTTAGAGGATGCGGCTCAATGTAATCCTGCTAATTTACATAAGACTGACAATACGGAGTATATTTTGTCACATCGCCACAGAGACGGTGATAGAGGAACTAACATCACTCATGGAATGCTGGCAAATGTATGCTATGTTACTCGTAAAATGGCTGATATGTATTTGTGCTCTAACGGATTGCCGATAGAAAAGGCAGGTGACACCTTTAAAGGATACTCTGGTGCGACTACTGAATTTCAGAACCGTGATAACCGTATGACAAATACATTGCTACAACATGGACAGAAGTATTGGAATAATGATGGTAAATGGCGTACGGCATGGAATGATGAGGATTTGAATAGTTGTCTGGTCATGGATGTACGTGTTAATAGTGGTTATCAGAATTATAAATGGTGTGTAGAGCGTCAGGTAGCTGATTATTATGAATCTATGGATTATCCGGTTATCCGATACGCTGAAGTTCTATTGAACTATGTAGAAGCTGTATACGAATTACAAGGAAATATTAGTGATGATGATTTGCAATATCTGAATGATGTACGTACGCGCGTTAATCCGGATATGCCTGAGCTGACTAATGAATTTGCTTCTAAATATGGCTTGTCAATGCGTGAAGAAATACGTAGAGAACGTACTGTTGAATTATTCCTTGAGGGATTCCGTATTGATGACTTAAAACGTTGGGCTACAGCACCTGAAGAAATGCCGCAAGATCAATTGGGAGTAAAAGTAAAAGGAACTTGGTTTGAAACGAACTGGTCGGCACAATCTCGTCAGTTGAATAGTGATGGATGTATTATCTTATACGATGGACGTGTATGGGATGATAAGCTTTATCTTTATCCTCTTCCTTCTGATCAGTTACAGCTGAATCCGCAGTTAGGACAGAATCCTGGTTGGAGCAATAATTAAAAAACATGTTTACTCATTTTAGAAAAATCCTATGATGACATATAATTTATATAGAAAATTTGGTAGTTTATTACTTGCTGCAATTTCTGTCACAATGGTTGCATGTCAAGATGATGAAACGTCAGAATTATATCGGTCTGTTTATCCTGAGTCTATTACACTTGATATTCCGAAAGAGGTACAACCTTTGATTTATAAGGATGAGAATGGCGTGAATGTATTGCCCTTATTGAAAGGGGAAGAAGTTCAACTGGAATATACGATGCTTCCTGAAAACATAACTTTCAATGAAGTTTCATGGTTATCAAGTGATAAAAATGTTGCAGAAGTTGATCAGAATGGGGTAGTGAAAGCACTTAATGGAAATGGTTCTACATATTCTGTCATACAGGTTTCTCCTTCTGTTTTTTATGCAGGTAGTGGTATTTATGGAACATTGAAAGTAATGGTATCTAATGAGATGATACAAGCTGAAAATATTTCGCTATCGGCAGCGTCTGATCAAGTTTATATGGGGGAAAGTATGCAATTGCAGTATACTATATTCCCAGAAAACACAACTTATAAGACTGTTAAATGGTCTAGCTCTGACGAAAAGATTGCTACTGTTGATGAAAATGGCTTGGTTACTGCTCAGGTTATTGATACAAATACAGAAACAGTGACAATTACAGCCTCAGCTTTGGATGATTCTCAGGTATATGCTAGTAAGCAACTGACTATCATGAAGGTTGTACAGCCTGAAGATATAACTATAGATCAAAGTTATTCATTCGATCAGAATTATGTATGGGCTATTACAGATAAGACGATTAAGTTGCCATATACAACAGTTCCATCTGATTGTACAACTTCTTTGATTGAGTGGACTTCAAGCAACGAAGATATTGCAACTGTCAGTCAGGGTGTTGTTAACTTCAATCAGAATGGAGTCTTTGGTGATGTTACGATTACTGCAACTTGTCCTGAAACAGGAAAATCATCTTCTATAAAGTTACGGTTGGAAGAAGGTTTGGTTCGTGAATTGTTCCATAATGAAAATAATTATACTTGGTATAATGCTAAACAGTCAGCTAATGGAACAGAATCTTCTCATGTATGGCATGATGGATATCTTACTGTTACAACTTATACGCAAACAGCAGGAACTAAACAACGTGGTGACTTTAAGTGCTGGAGTCCGAAGACTTGGTTGCATGCTGGTAAATATCCTATTTTTGCTATCCGTATGGATGATGTAGCCGATAAGTATAAAGATGAAGGCGTGACCGCACGTAACATCAACTTAGATGCAGCTGGAACTTGTGGTAGCACAGCTTTCAGTGGAAATCTTGGTGGATCTAACAATAAATATAAATACAATTATAAATGTAGTGATGGCAGCCGTGTATTTGTTTATGATTTGTCTTCTCAATCATGGGCAAAAGGCGGTGTCTTACCAACAAGTTCTGTAGCTGAGTTTACTACTTTGCAATTTAAGTATGCTGATATTGCTACTATCGACCATCAGGTTCAGTATAATGTTTACTGGGTACAGACATTCAAGAATCTTGATGAATTGGAAGCATATTTGGATGGTGAAGGATTAACTTATGAAAAATAAGAGTTGAGTTTTAAATTAAGGATACTATTATGATACAAACAATAAAAATATTAACAGGTGCAACGCTACTTACAATAGCGTTGTCTTCCTGCTACAAAAATGAATATGGTGTAGTAGATCTTACGATGCCTGAAGGTAATATTACGGAACAGAAGTATGTATATAATCATCCGTGTGCAATGTATAATGAGGCAGACTTTACCCGCGTAAAGACAATGCTGGATAATGGTACTGCTCCTGAAGCTGTAAAAAAAGAATTTACTAACTTGAAGAATAATTCGTATACAATGCTTTCGTATACACCCGAGCCTCAGGAAGAAATCATTCGAGGAGATGCAACGGGAACAACTGCTGGAAAGGAAAATTACAGCTATGCAATGAAAGATGCTGCTGCTGCTTTTCAAATGGCTATGCTTTGGAAGCTTACTGGTGATACAAAGTATGCTGATCTTTCTGTAAAAATATTGAATGCGTGGGCCGATGTATGTAAAAGAATCATATCAAATGATGCTAACCAGATGCTGGCAGCTGGATGTCAGGGATATACATTTGCTAATGCAGCCGAAATCATGCAAACTTATGCGGGCTGGGCTGCCAATGATGTTGCCGATTTTAAGAAATGGATTGTAGATGTCTTTGCTTCAAAAAATAAAGATTTTTTGGATAATCATCAAGGTACGAATAATTGTTCACTTCATTATTGGTCGAATTGGGATTTAGTAAATATGTGTTCATACCTGTCTATTGGAGTATTGACAGAAAATGATGATATGGTGAATTTTGTAGTGAATTATTTTTATTCTGGTGTAGGAAATGGATGTCTTAATAATTTGATTCAGGCAACATTTGACGATCCATTGGGAAGTGGAGAACAGATTGCTCAAAATCAGGAGAGTGGACGTGACCAGGGACATGCTACCATGTCACTTGCTGTTGCTGCTAATCTATGTCAAATGGCATATACTTTATATCGTGATAATCAGTCTGTTCCTGAACTTGATTTCTTTGCAGCTGATGATAACGCTATAATGAAAATGGGTGAATACGTTGCTCTTTTCAATTTGAAAGATGGTACAGATAATGCGAATGCTACAGGACAGTGGATTATCAGTGCATCTAAGATGCCATTTCAGGAATATAAATATTGTTTAGATTGCACTTGTAAGGATAAGAATCATGGAGTAGATCAGATTTCAGTGGCTGATGATGATAGTCGTGGAACTGTTCGTCCAGGATGGGAAATTCTGTATAATCATTATGCAAAAGTAAAAGACTTGAGCAGTGGTTATATATATGCGAAGCAGTTTGCTGATAAAATACGTCCAGAAGGTGGTGCTGGTGATGCTCGTTATGGCAGTAACAGCGGTGCATTTGATCAACTGGGATGGGGTACGCTGATGCTGTATCAAGAATAAGGTTGAAAGATTAGGATACGATTTTCGATGCTCCTTTACATAATTCGTATTATTATTTGATTTTTTACTTCAAATGAATGATATGAACATGTGAGGGGCATTGGAATAAGCTGATTTAGTTAGGAGATATCTATTTTGAAGTATTGCGTTAGGTAAAAGATAAAAAATATAAGGAGATATAGGATATTAATTGTATTTTAGTGAATGTGAAATATAAATGAAGAAAAAAAATGAATATACAAAATATTTTATCAATTATGTTATTGGGGCTATTAGGAATATGGCAATGTTTTCCTGCTACAGCAGCAAATAACGTTATAATTTATCCGGCTCCTTCCGAAGTAGCAATAAATAGAGATTTCACGATACAAGTACGTGCCTTAGGTGAGATTGAATGGCAAAACGTTGCTTCGTATTTGGTAAAAGTAGATGAAATACGGGGAACTGTTCATCATGTGGAAAATGCTTCGATGGCTTCTTTTGATTTTTCAGGAACAGCAGAAGTCAAAATAGTCTATAATAAAGGAAAAATTAAAGAAGCTCGAGTACGTCCTTTATCTTATGATATAATACCTGAGGTTGAGGATAGTACAATGACGTTTTCTATAGATTCTCCTCATAATTTATCAGTAGAGGTGAATGGGGACATTTTCCATAATTTGCATTTGTTTGCTAATCCTATAGATTCGTTTATACCTGATATTAAGAAGGATTCAAATCTTATTTATTTAGGACCAGGTGTACATCGTTTTGAGAATAATGAATTTAAAATACCCTCGGGAAAAACGGTTTATTTGGCAGGTGGGGCAGTTGCTATGGGACGCATGGTGATAGAGAATGCTCAAAATGTACGTTTATTGGGACGTGGCGTTATTGATTGTTCTGTGAAGATGGGAATTCGTATATCCCATTCTCGAAATGTGTTGGTTGAAGGTGTGTTTACTACACAATGTGCAACAGGTGGTTCGGATAATGTAACTATCCGGAACGTAAAGAGCATCAGCTATTATGGATGGGGAGATGGTATGAATGTGTTTGCCAGTAATAATGTCTTATTCGATGGTGTTTTTTGTCGAAACTCGGATGATTGTACCACAGTATATGGTACTCGTAAAGGTTATGAAGGGGGATGTTCTAATATAACAATGCAAAATTCTGTTCTTTGGGCAGATGTGGCGCATCCTATTTTTATAGGTATTCACGGAAATTCCCAAAAACCTGAAATCCTGGAAAATTTGAACTATCAGAATATAGATATATTAGACCATAATGAGAAACAGATAAATTATCAAGGATGTCTTGCTATAAATGCTGGAGATAATAATCTGGTACGTAATGTTCGTTTTGAGAATATCCGTGTGGAGAATTTCAGGCTGGGGCAATTAATAAATCTGCGTATTTTTTATAATAAAAAATATTGTACAGCACCGGGCAGAGGTATTGAAAACGTCTTGTTTAAGGATATATCCTATGTAGGTAATCGTTCTTTGATTTCTATTATTGAGGGATATAATGAAGACAGAAAAATCCGTAATATTCGCTTTGAGAATTTACGTATAAATGGTGAATTGATTGCTGATGATATGCCAGGTAAGCCTAAATGGTATAATACCGGAGATATGGCGAATATATATGTCGGACCTCATGTGGATGGAGTTACTTTTATAAATGGTAATAATGGAAGATAATTCGTAAAATGAGATATGGTGAAAAAAAATATTGGAGAAACATTTTAGTCTTTGTCTTATTTTATTGTGGTTGTATAGTTGTTCAGGCAAGGAAATTTGTTCATCCGGGACTTTTGCATACCAATGAGGACTTACTGCGTATAAGGGAACTTGCGGTAAATAAAGTTCTTCCGGCAGTCGGATCGTACGAACTGTTAGAAAAGGCGCCTGGAGCCTCGTTCGAATATCAGATAAAAGGTCCATTTGAAAATATCAGCCGTGCAGGGAAATATGGTTACACCAAATCACCTTGTGAAAATGATTGCAATGCAGCCTATTACAATGCATTAATGTGGGTCATAACGGGAGATGTGCGACATGCTAGTAAAGCGATGGAGATACTTCGTGCTTATGCCAGTACATTGCAGCGGATATATGGTCCCGATGATCCATTGTGTGCAGGATTGCAAGGATTTATGTTGGTAAACGCTGCTGAGATTATGCGTTATACTTATCCAGAGTTGCTCTATCCAGAAGGCTGGAAGGAGAATGATACTCGGCAGGTGGAAGACATGTTTCGCCGTGCTTTTCTTCCTGTGCTGAGAGATTTCTGTCAGTCGGAACCTTACGCCAATGGAAACTGGGGAATATCTGTAAATAAGATGCGACTGGCATTAGGTATTTTTATGAATGATGAAGCACTTTATGATGAGGCGGTTGATTTCTTCTTTCACAGTAAGGATAATGGAAGCCTGCCTAATTATATTGCTGTTACTGGCCAGATTCAAGAGAGTGGACGTGATCAGGCACATTGTATGCTGGGAATGGGATGTCTTGCTGAAACAGCAGAGTGTGCTTGGAGTCAAGGAGATGATTTGTACGCTGCTTTGGATAATCGCATCATGAAGGGATATGAATATTTGTCGAAGGTTAATTTGGGGTATAAGGATGTTCCGTTTATTGTATGGAAAGATGCTACCGGGCGGTATTGTAACTGGCAGACAATGGGAGAAGCTGGACTAGGAGAATTTCGTGCCGTGTTTGAAATAGCATACAATCATTATGTATACAGAAAAGGGCTTGAGATGCCTTATACGGAAAAGGTCGTGAAGCGTATTCGGCCGGAGGGAGCAGGGTTCACCTGTGACAATCTGGGATTCGGTACATTGTTGTTTTATTTGGGAAAGCCGGAAAAGATGCCAGAGCAGGGACGGATAGAAGAATATCTTACAGATGTGTGGAAAGGATGGGACTTTGCCGCTCCTTCCTTACAGCCAGCTGGTAAGGGGATGAGTGTTGTTTCCCCGGGCATCCGGATGAAGAAGACACAGGTAAAATATCATGCAGGAATGTATCCTTATATTGAGATTAAGTTCAATGCCTTTCCGCAGGCAAGAACAGACGGATGGTTTCGGTTAAGTTATAGCGTGAATAGCGCACCGGAATTTTGGACGTTTTATGAAAAGGATGCAGTAAGGAAAGCAGACAATAGTTATGTGTTCAAGATACAGGGCAGCCGTTCGAATAACGGAACGGAGTTTTCTTCCGAAATGGAGAATGTGACATTGTTTCTTGATTTCGGTATGGTAGACTATGTCGGAGTCGACTATATAATCAGTAAGAACACAGACTATTGATAGCAGGACGGGACAGGTAATTTTTGTTGCACATTAGGTGCATACTCAGCTTCGAACGTATTTAAGGGAAAGTTTGATAGAATAAAAACTGAATATGAAACGCATTGTATTAGTAGTAGGAGTGATTTGTTGGATGTGTATAGGCTATGCTCAAAAGGTGAAGCATCCTTCACTGCTTTATACACCGGAACGTATATCGCAAGTAAAACAACGTATGCAGCATGAACCACAGTTAGCTGCGGCTTGGGAAGATATTAAACAGACAGCAGATAAGGAGTTGAAAGGAAAGAGTCTGAATAAAGCTGACTATTTGTCTCTCGCTTATCTGATGACTGGTGATAAACGATATTCTGATAAGCTAAAGGAAATATTGTTGGATGTAATAAAGAGTAAAACTTGGGGAAGTAGTGAAATGCTTGCCCGTCGTCCGGCATGGCATGCCGATTTGGGGGTAGCGCATAAGTCTTACTTGTCTGCTATCGCTTATGATGCAGTTTATAATGATTTGTCAACTACGGAGAAGAAGAGAATAGCCGAAGGATTGTATCGTTTGGGTGTAGAGCCTTCGTTGGGTGACTGGTTGTTGGAGCCAACTAGAATTCATTCTCTTAATTCTATGGGCCATAATTGGTGGACTTCGTGTGTATGTATGGGAGGTATATTGGCTCTGAGTTTACAGAATGAATTGGAGGATGCTAAAGAAGGTGCACAAGCAGTTTACGATTATTTACCGGAATGGTTCCTTTTTGCCGGAGATGTATTACAGCAGAAAGCAAAGACTTTTGATGAGGCTGGAGGCATGTATGAAAGTTTGAATTATGCAAATTTCGGTATACAGGAAGCTTTACAGTTTTGGGTTGCATGGAAAAATATGCATCCGTCAGCTTCTCTTCCTGATGTTCCGCAGCTGAAAGACCTTTCTAGTTTTTTTGCTTATGTATCTTATCCACGCACAGGTATTTTGTATAATATCAATTTTGGTGATAGTCATAAGAATGTTGCCGCAGAAAGTAGTCTGATGTTGCTTTATGCTTTAGGTATTCAGGATAAGAATATGTTGTGGTATATCAGTCAGGTTGAGTCTGGACAACATCGTGATGGATATTTCTTGAATCGTCCGATGGGCTTTCTTTATACTCCTAGTTTGAAATCAGCTCCGGAAGTCCCTGATTTGAAACAATCGCAGTTGTTTGCCGATTTCGGTTGGGCCACGATGCGTAATTCATGGAAAAAAGATGCAACGATGCTTGCTGTGAAAAGTGGACACACATGGAATCATTCGCATGCGGATGCCAATTCGTTTATTCTTTTTCATAAAGGAGTAGATATTATCAAGGATGCGGGTAACTGCTGGTATCCAAATCCTGCTTATCGGAATTATTTCTTCCAAAGTCAGGCACATAATGTAGTGCTTTTCAATGGGCAAGGACAAAGCCGTGAACAGCAATATCACGGTTCTACGTTGAGAGGATATTTGCATCATTTGCTTGATGGTGGAAATGTGAAATACGTTTTGGCCAATGGAACCGGACCTGTATCGGATCATTTTAGCCGTAACTTCCGTCATTTCTTGTGGATGGATAATGTGGTTTATATTATCGATGATTTGAAAACTCATGAAAGTGGAGAGTTTGAATGGTTATGGCATCCGGGAGGAGAATGGAAAAAGCGTGGTGCTGATGTGACAATTACTAGTGGTGAATCATCGGTAGTGGTACGTCCGCTTTATCCTCGTCTGTTGGCTTTGTCGGATTTTGTTCATGACTATCCGGATGATTTGTATTGGGAGGAGATTACCGCTCCAACAGAAGATTTGAAAGCTACGGAAACTTATTATTCACTTCATTTGCCGGGTAAGTTTAATCAGATAAAAGGTCTTACTGCTGTAATTTTGAAAGACAGCATTACCCAGAAAGATTTGCCGGTGATGGAACGTAGAGAGGGTAAGGACTGGATAGGACTTCGTATTGTGTATAAAGGGAAAGTGACAGACTTGTATATAAATCAGTTAGCAGACGGACGGCTGATGCATAGTAATTCATGGATTGAGGCTGACGGATGGACAACAGATGCATATATGTTTGCTGTGACTTATGCTGAAGGAACAGATCCAGCTGAAACTAAAGATATATTCATGGCTTATGGAAGTGCTTTACGCCGGAATGATGTTTCTTATTTTGCTTCTATGTCGAAACTGTTTTTTATTAGAAAAGATACAGAAAAAGGATTGGATTTGTGGATTAACGGTCAGCCTTTTGTAAATGCTACTTTTAGGGTAGAAAAACGACCTATACATCTGTCTGTTAACGATAAGAATATGATTGTAAATTATCAGAAAGGTAATGTAAAAGTCAAATATACAGAGTAAAAGAATGCAGACTATCTTATCGTATAACGGAAAAAGTACGTCAGTGGGTATTGTTTCTTGGTGTAAACAGATTTAGACTTGTGTTTTTAGGTAATGTAATGGATGGGCAGATTCAATAAAAGAATTTGTCCATCTTTTTTTATTTTGATTAGGTAGACGGAAGATTTCATTCGTATAAATGGCAAAAGATTCTAATTATGAAGGGTATTATATTGTCATTGGTAGCATGCTCATTAAGTGGATGGATGGTAGCTTCTGAGCCTGTGGTACTTGAGTTGACTTCACCTGATGGAAGTCAAAATGTTTGTTTCTATGGTAAGCAAGATGCTTCAGGTAAAAACGGTATTTTTTATCAACTGAAGTATCATAATGAAACTGTATTAGAAGAATCGCGTGCTGGCTTAGAATTAGACAATCGAGTTTGGGAGTTGGCATTGGCACGTAAGGTAGAACAACCGTCTTGCTGGATGGATAATCTTGAAATAGATTCTGTGTCATATACTGCTAGAGATACGATTTGGACACCGGTTTATGGAGAACGAAGTGTTGTAAGAGATGCCTTTAATGAGGGAACTCTGTATTTATCGAAGAAGGATGGCTCAGGATATCGTCTGAATATTGAAGTCCGTGCTTATGACGAAGGAATTGCTTTCCGGTACTTTTTCCCTGAACATCCGCAGGCGATATTCCATAAAGTGGTAGGTGACTTGACGGAATATTCATTTCCGGAGAATACAAAGGCATGGGCTGAACAATGGGCACAGGGGCCTTTTGAATATTTGGATGTTAATGCTATAAAAAAGCCGGTAGAACGTGCATTAACATTAGAATTATCTAATGGATTATGGGTGGCATTGGCTGATGCTGATACTGATGACTGGTGTCTGACAAAGTTCCAGAGTTCTGTGGATAAGCGGAATACTTTGACTTCTGTAATGTATAGTCCGGTAGATATTGTTACCTATTATGCAACTCCCTGGAAAGTGATTATGACAGCTGAAAAGCCGGGAGATCTGCTGGAAAATAATGATATTATACAGAATTTGAATCCTTCTTGTCAGATTGCTGATGTTTCATGGATTCAACCAGGTAAAATTATGCGATCGGCTATTTCAACTGAAGCTGGTCTGGCTACAATTGATTTTTGTGCCGAACATCATATTCCTTACATGCTGTTTGACTGGCAATGGTATATGCCTTGCACTTCGCACGATGGTGATGCAACTAAAGTTGTGCCTCATGTCGATATGCAAAAAGTTATTGCTTATGGAAAAGAAAAAGGAGTTGGCGTTTGGCTTTATGTTAATCAGCATGCACTTCAAAAACAAATGCGTGAACTTTTTCCATTGTTGCATAAATGGGGAGTTGTCGGTGTTAAGTCTGGATTTGTACAATATGCAAGTCACCGTTGGGCAACCTGGCTGCATGATATGGTACGGTTAGCTGCCGAAAATAAATTGATGATAAATATTCATGATGAGTTTCGTCCATCTGGATTCAGCCGTACTTATCCGAATTTATTGACTCAGGAAGGTATTAGGGGTAATGAAGAATTTCCAGATGCTACGCATAATACAATTCTGCCTTTTACACGTATGATTAATGGTGCAGCAGATTATACGATATGTTACTACGATAGAAGGTTGAAGAATACACATGCACATCAATTGGCTGCATCGCTTGTTTTTTATAGCCCGTTACAGACTATATTTTGGTATGATAAGGCTGAATCCTATCAGGGAGAACCTGAAGTTGAGTGGTTTGAAAATTTGCAGACTGTATTCGATGATTCACGTGTCTTGGCTGGTACTCCCGGAAAACATATAATTATGGCACGTCGAAAAGGAAATGAATGGTTTGTTGGAGCAATGACTAATAACGAGGGTTCAATGGAGACGGTCGATTTGTCTTTCCTGGATAAGGACAAGGTGTATTTGGCACGTATTTATACTGATGGAGGCGAAGAAGTCAAAACTCGAACTCATGTGAAATGTACATATCTCCTGGTAGATGCAAGTCAGATATTGAAATTTAAATTAAAACCAAGAGGAGGAGCTGCTTTACAGTTACTTCCTGCGGATAGAAATACATTGAAGTTATATAAGAAATATAGGGGACAGACGCTCTGAGATGGAAATTTTGTCGGTTAGAATATATTTTGAGAAATAAATAATTGTTGAAAAATAAATAAGCAATATAATTATGCGATTAAAGAATGTATTGTATGGCCTTTCGTTCTGTATGTGTGTCGCATGTACAGGGAAGCAACAAGAAAGAAAAGTAGATGTAGATGAAGTGTTGAATTATTGTGATGAACAGGTACATCGTGCACTGTCTGAATTTCATAATGGTGATAGTATTGACTATACATTGATGCCGAAGAATATACTTTCGGGACAGAACACTTGGTTCTGTAAACCTGCAGATAAGGAAGAATGGACTGGAGGATTTTGGCCGGGTGTGTTATGGTATGATTATGAGGCTACTCAGAATGATAGCATAAAAGAGGAGGCTGAAAAATATACAGCTTCACTCAAGTTCTTTGCAGAAATTCCAGCTTATGATCATGATTTGGGCTTTTTGATATTTTGTAGTTATGGTAACGGATATCGCTTGACTCATAATCCAGAGTATAAAAAAGTGATTTTGGCAGTCGCTGATTCTTTGGCTACACTATATAATCCTAAAGTCGGAACTATCCTGTCATGGCCTCGTAATATTGAAATGTTAGGGGGGCATAATACAATTATGGATAATATGATTAATTTGGAAATGCTTTTTTGGGCTGCTAAGAATGGAGGTAATAAGAATTTGTATGATATAGCTGTTTCGCATGCTGATAAGACGATGCAAAATCATTTCCGTTCTGACTATTCCTCTTTTCATGTAGCTGTATATGATACTTTAACCGGAAAATGTATTAAGCGTTGTACACATCAGGGATATTCGGATGATAGCATGTGGGCCAGAGGACAAGCATGGGCCATTTATGGATTTACCATGGTATATCGTGAAACAAAGGATCCCAAATATTTGGATTTTGTGCAAAAAGTTACGGATATATATCTGAAACGTTTGCCCGAAGATTATATTCCATATTGGGACTTTGATGCTCCTGATATACCTAATGCTCCTAAGGATGCTTCTGCTGCTTGTGTTGTTGCTTCTGCACTTTTGGAATTGTCTGAATATTGTGAGCCTGAAAATGCTAGACGATACAGTGAAGCTGCTGAAAAAATGTTAGTTTCTCTTGCTTCTCCTGCTTATCGTTCTGGGGATAGAGCATCTTCTTTTTTGCTTCATTCTACAGGGCACTATCCGAATAATTCGGAAATTGATGCTTCTATTATTTATGCTGATTATTATTATATAGAGGCATTGTTGCGTCTTAAACGGGTATATGAAGGAAAAGATGTATTGGATAATTAGAAATGAATTATTATAAAAATTATAGATTATGGTTAATTTTTCACTCGAAGGTAAAGTAGCTCTTGTAACAGGAGCTTCTTAC
>ERZ791569.164-NODE-164-length-52640-cov-5.926443_pt1 | contig 52640 bp, 49 predicted proteins | sample MGYA00509973_ERZ791569 | MGnify/ENA primary metagenome ERZ791569 (study PRJEB30046, sample SAMN00791902) | human gut metagenome | study: EMG produced TPA metagenomics assembly of the A metagenome-wide association study of gut microbiota in type 2...
CGCACTTACTTCCGAGTCGCCCGAAGTGGGCGATCAGGTCAGCTCCCACACGGGCAAAGTAGTTTCTCGCTTCCTCCACATTCTTCTTACATACCGAAATGGTGATGTACTTCTCCTGAATGATAGCGTTTGCGCCGGTCGCTTTTTCAAGAAGCATCCGATTGTACTCCTCACGGTACTCGTCAAGAGCATCGCCCTTCAGGGGGAGAAGAATGGTTTTCTCAAAATCCGCACGGTTCAGTCGGCGGTTGTTAATGGTGATCTTGGTGGTTGCACCGCTGTCAAGGCTGTTGAGCAGCTCCGAATATTCAAGGAACATAGCTTCCTTATCCTCACGACTGGCGACAGCATAGTTGATGTCGCTGAACTTATAGGTCTTGGAGAACTTATCTCTGCCCACCTGAAAAATACCGTCGTCGTAAATCGCCTTGATGGGGATCACATCCTGGACGCCCCTCGGCACAACAAATCGTTCTTTATCCTGTTTGAGCAGGTTGCGAAGCGTTTTAATCATTGGCTTTCAATACCTCCTTTTGCTTGTGTTCCATTTCAGGCTTCATCATTTCGTAGTAGGTGTTGGTGGAACGGAAGGTCAGTTTCTTTGGCATCAGAAACTCGGATTTGAACCAAGCCCATACGAACTTTTCCGCCGTCATTCCGTTGTATTTGATAAAGCCGAGAGCCGCAAAGGGTGCGGCTCCCAAAATGCACATCCACGATACGGTTTCCGTGCCGACATATGGCTTGAGCAGGAAATAGAGTCCCACTGCCACCACGCAGGCGCAGGCAGAAAAAATGAACTGTCGCATAGACAGTCCAAAGAACATTGCCTCCGTATAGTTGCGGATTTCTCGGTTGATCTTAACTTCCATTGAAGCTCCTTTCTCTGCGATAGCTTTCCTTTGCCTGACGGATTTCCTCGGCACAGACGCATTCATCCGCAAGGCAGTTCACCTTGCCTTTGCGTCTGCCACCATAGTACAGACAATATCGACAATCGCAGTCCTCAAGGGTAAACCCCTTGAAGCGGTTATAGATTTTGGTGTTGTTTTTCATAGTGCGCTCCTTACAGTCCCATCATCTCTCGGATAATGCGGTCGCTCATCTTGACCGAGCCAACGAGAACGAGCATATTAAAGAGCAGTTCGCCTATATAACTCCACACCTGCGTGACCGCCGCCGCATCGGGATTGACCACGGGTGGTGAGGACGCAAAAAGCGAGAAGATAATGCAGGACAGCACGATCACTGCCCCCTCCAAGCAAACGGCGCAGTAGCTTTTGATGAAGGACTTGCCCACATTCTGACTCGGTTCACCGGCGAAGGTGGAAAGCGGAATGGGCGCAAGTGCCGTATACATATAGAGCTTAAAAAATCTCCCGTACACGGTCATTATCAGGATGAATGACATTACGGTGATGAACAGCCCTCCGATGAGCGTGACAGCCCATAGCGGTATGCTTTCAAAGAATCCGCATTCCTCAACGCTGGTAATCAATTCAGGCGGCAAGACTGTTTGCTGTGGCGTTGAGAAACCCGCCGAACCCATTATCGTCGAGATCGTGCCTTGGATGATATTAAACAGGGCAAGCATCAGCTCCATACCGTAGGTGATGGCACCCTTGGCGATAGCAAAGCGAACGAACAGCTTCAGAGCGTGTTCCGGTTTCTTGACTTCTGTGAACGAGCCGCAGGTTTTGACCATACCGGCAACAAAGAACAGCACAAGGAGTGCAAGTCCGATAGACTGCACTGCGCCGTTGATGTTGACGATCACGCCCCATATCCCACCGCCTTTGAAGTCCTGCGGCGTTGTCGTGATAAGCTGCCAAATCTCAGCCAGCTTCTCGTTCCAAGTTTCCAATGCGTTTTCAAGGTTTTGTACGACCCAGTTGTCGCTCACGAAAAGCACCTCCTTTTCATAGAGTTAAGGGGTGCTCCCGCTTTTTCGGGAACACCCCTCGGTGTGAAATTTCTTAGCCGACAATCAGGTCGAGGATTTCCTTTGCAAAGGTGATGATGACGCCGCCTGCAAGGGTCAGGAAACCGTTCGCTCTCTGAGAGGGGTCGTGGGATTTCAGGGACAGACCGACCTGCACAACACCGAAGCCCAACAGGATAAGCCCGATGGCACGGATCAGCCCGAAGATAAAGGTAGACAGATTGTTGATAACGGTAATGGGGTCGTTGGCGGCAAACGCCGTAACCGAAGTGCCGAGGACGAGTGCTGCACCCATAACGGCGGTGCAGTAAATGCGGAAGCCCTTCTTAACCTTGCCGGTCATAGGCAGCTTTTCGGTATGCTTCTCGGTGTTCTTCTTAAAAATGTTCATATTATTTACCTCCGTAATTTTGTTGTTGTATTGTTGTTGGTTTCCGAGTTGAAATCCTCATCGGACAGCAGCTCATAGGTGGTTTCCGATACCTCTGTATCCGGCAGAGTATCGGGGTCGAGGTACTGCACCTCAATGGTCGCAACATTACTTGTGACCTTGCCGTGCTGATAGACGCCGCCTTTTCCGTCGGCAGTCAGGTCAACGGCGGGGTGCTTGAGAATGTCGTATTTTAAGTCCATCACGGGGAGTTCCCCTCGGATGAACAGAATGGCGTAGCGGTTATCAAGCATACGCACTTCATCTGGGGTCATCAGCTCACGCCCTGACATCTGGTAGTTGGTCGAATAGTTCCCACTTCGTCCAGAGCTTTTCCCGTAGGTGTTGGTATCAATGGTTTCCTTACCTAAAAGCTCAGACACATACTTATGGGTGCTTTGCTCGTTGCCGCCCAGATACAAAAACTCATCGCAGTTGCCCACGATGCTTTCCCATTGCTTTTCAAACAGGGCTTTGAGCTGTGCCAGATTTTGCAGGATGATACTGACCGACACGCCACGGGAACGCATAACCGACAGTATCTTGTCAAAATCGTCTGGCAGGGAAACATTGGCAAACTCGTCCATAATAAAATGGCAATGCACGGGCAGGCTGCCGCCGTACTTGTGGTCTGCCAGATAAAATAACTGCTGAAAGAGCTGCGTGTATAAAATCGACACAAGAAAGTTAAAGCTCGTATCGTTGTCTGGTATCAGGGCAAACAGGGCGACTTTCTTTTCCCCCAGACTTGGCAGGTCAAGCTCATCGGTGGCAGTAAGCCCTGCAAGGCTCTCCAGATTGAATTTCTCAAGCCTTGCGGCAAGGGTTATCTGGATACTCTTTAAGGTCTTAGCCGAGCCTGAATGATAGTCCCTGTAATACTTGAGGGCGATATGCTCTGGGTTTACCATCTCCAGACGGTCAAAGAGTTCGTCAAGAGGGCTTACATAGCTGTCATCGTCCTCACGCACTTCGCCTGCCCGTAAAAGCTCCATAACCATCGGGAAGTTTTGTTCCTCTGGCGGTGCTTCATATTTGAGATAGAATACCAATGCCAAAAGCAGCATACTCGCCGCCGTATCCCAGAACGGGTCTTGCGACTGACTTCCTTTCGGCGTGGTCGCCTTAAAGAGATTGGTCACAAGCCTTTGCACATCGTTGTCGTTCCGAAGATACACAAAGGGGTTGTAACAATGGCTGCGGTGCATATTGATAAGGTCAAGCACACGCACTTCATAGCCTTTCTTTTCAAGCAGACCGCCAATATCACGGACGATTTCGCCCTTTGGGTCAAGCACCACAAAAGAGGTGTTGCATTGCATAGCGTTGGGCTTGCAAAAAAACCTTGTCTTACCCGCACCAGAGCCGCCGCAAACCAAAATATTTAAGTTTCGGCGGTGCTTCTTTCCGTCCAAGCCGATACGCACATTCTGGGTAAGCAGCTTGTTCTCAGACGGGTCTTTATCTCGGTACTTCTTGTTGAGAGTACCTGTATTGCCCCATTTTGCCGAGCCGTGTTCCTCCCGCCTGCGGTAGTTCCTGCGTGTGGAGAAATAGATGCCGATGCCCATAGCGTAGGCAAGCAAAAAAATAAGGACAGTCTTTACGCTGTCCTCACACACCGTTATAGAAAACGGGTTATTTACTGCCACGGATAAGCCGCTGACTATCTCCACAATGCCGCCGCTGACATAGGGTGCTGTCAGCAGGGCAAGCCACACAACAAGAACAATGCCGCAGATAGAAAGGATTAAGCCCGTCTTTTGGTCGTTATCGTTCCTCATTGCACCTGCACGGAATGACCCTGACCTTTTTTGTCGGGGCGTTCGCCACCTTGTCAATCAGCTCGTCAACAGGGTCGGTGGGGCGTTCCTCCTGCAACTGCCGTGTACGCAAGGTGTTCAAAGCATTGATAACGATATTTTTGTCGTACTTGTCAAGTGCGATGTGGTATCGTTCTTCTTTCATAGGCTGCACCTCCGATTAGCGTTCCTGCTCTTTGTTCTTCGGCAGCTTGTTCTTTTCAAGGCTCTTAAACATATCGCTCTGGATTTCGCCCAGAACATCACGCATCGAGCCAAGCTCGCCTTTGAATACCTGCGTGTCCATTTCCGAAAACTCCCTCGGAAGCCTGTCAAAACTGAAACCTCTGGTGTCCACGCCGTAACGGGTGCTGACCATATAGGCAACGCAGAAGGATTTGAAATCGGAAGCATCACGGCTCTCGTTATGCTTGAAATCGAAAACCGCCGCCGACACTTCCTTTGCCATACTCACAAAGAGCTGTTCCTCCGTAAGCCCTGTCTTAATGAAAATCGTCTGCTGTTTACTGTCATAGTAGGCAGGGATTTCAAGGTCGGCAACGGGAACAAAGGGAACGGGGCTTGCATCAATCATAGCCGATACAAGCTCACGCATCGTTTTCGGCTCTTGTGCCTGCTGTCTGTCCTTTGCCGATGTTTCGGAAATGTCATAGACCACCTTTGCGTTGTAGCCTACCGCTTTCGTGCCGTCATCACGGGTGTACTCCTTGCTTGGCTCAAGGATAACGATTTTCTGTGCGTCCTTGTTCACATAGACACGGCTCTGCTTCCAAGCGTTATAATCTTTGAGCTGTGTCGCTTCGGGCATCTGTGCCGATACTAAAACGGCGTTCGCCACCGAGTAGCGGTCAAAACGCCCCTGCACATCAAGATACTGGCGGAAGCTCTCGCCGTCTGCCATCATCTCGGAGCAGGTGTTGTCAATCAGCTCATAGGCTTCCTGCCGCTGTGCCTGCTTCTGGGCAGCCCATTCCGCTTTATCAAAGGGCTTGCTGCCGCCGCTGAATACATCATAAATGCTCATACTGTTTACCTCGTTTCTTTGGATTTTGGTTTTCTTTTCCGCTTCTGGGGCTGTTTATGCTCCGTCTTGCCTGCGGGCGGCTTCTTCGCCCTGTCAGAAGCGGAGCTTTTGTCCAGGGCAGAAGAAGTATCTGCTTCCTGCTCTTTTCGGCTCTCCTTGATTTTCCGCAGTTCCTCTTTGACCGAAGGTTTCTCCTTAGTCATAGTAGCCCCCTCTGCGGATTTCTTTGGCTGCTCTGAGGTAGGCTCGGACAGAGGGGATTTTTCGGTCTTTGCCACCGAGGGGTTTGGGGCATTTTCCTCCTTTTGGATTGGCGTACCCATCAGGGCATCTAAGAGCTTGTCTTTCTCTGCCTTGTCCTGTACGCCGATGTCTGGCTCTGGCTGACCTGCCTTTTCGTCTTTGGCTTTCTCCACATCGGTCACAACAGAAGCCGTTGCTTCCGATGCCAGTTTGAAGCGTTCCGCAATGCGGCTGATTTTCGATGCGTCCTCCGCACGGGCAATCACATCGACCTCCGCATTGGGGTCTTTGTTTTTACGGTCTGCAAGGACACAATAAAGAACGCCGTACTTTTTTGCTTCCTGCGTAAACTTCTTCAGGTCGCTGTTCCTTACGGTAAATACCTTTAACTCCTTGCCAGAACGGAGCATATTCGTAAGCCTTGCCTTGCCCTTTGTTTTCTGTTCTTCTTTGAGAATGGAATACAAAAGGATTGCGATATTCTTCGCACCTGCACCTGTAATTTTGGCAGCGACCTCAAAGCCCTCCAAGCTCATTCGGACGATTTGTTCTGCCGCTTCGCCGCCTGTGTTCATTCGTCATCAACTCCTTTCCTTGCTGTTCATCTGCCCGTATGGTTGTTAGCTTTTCTTTGAGGGTATCGTTACGGGCTTCGATGCCCCCGCATAGTCTGACCTCCTTCCGTAAGAATTTCATTCTCTCCGTAATTTCCGTAAGCCGAGCCTTGACCGCTTCTTTTTCTTCGCCGCCTGATTTGCGGGATTTGGAATACAGTTCCTTTCGCTGTTCGGTAAGCTCCGACATTTCCGTTTCCAGAGAGCCTTTATATGACAAGAGCTGTTCCACCGTATCAATCCGATTGCGGCAGAGCAGCCTTGTTTCCTGTGATATGGCTTCCATCTTCATCAGGTCATCTTTCAAAAGATAATGAAGCCTTGCATAATTCTGTTTTCTGCTTTTTGGCAGGATACCGAGCCTGTAACAGTAGTGGAGATACAGCCCACGCAAGCCGCCGATTTTTTTCGCATTTTTGAGTGAGCCTTTCACACGGAAAACCTGTACGGTTTTTTGCGGCTCGACAAATCTGGAAAATTTTACGGCATAGGAATTTTCCCTGATACGCTCCGTAATCCTCTCGTTGGTGTAATCCTCTCCGAGCTTATATAATCGCTTTGGGCGTTCCCAACCTTTGCCGATTATCGTCCAGTATTTGCGGTTGGGGTCAAAGCTCACACGGTAGCCCATCTCTGCCATCTGGCGTTCAAAGTCTTTGAGCGTAAACGATTTGCTGATAGCTTCGTCCACCGCCTGCCGAGCCACATTATCCCTTGTGGGCATACCGTTCTTTTCAGCCTGATACAAAGCATAGGGTTTCTTTTTTCCGCTTGGGTGTTCAATGACAGACAAAGCATACTCCCTGCAAAGCTCATCGGAGCGTTGACGGAGCAGCCGCAGGTTGGCTTTATTATCGTGGTAGTGCTTCCCGTCCAAAAAGGAAACAGAGTTTACGACAAAGTGGTTATGCAGGCACTCGGTATTTAAGTGGGTGGCAACGATGACCTGAAACCTGTCGCCCCACATCTTTTCGGCAAGTTTTACGCCGACCTCGTGGGCAACCTCTGGCGTGACCTCGCCGTGCTTAAAGCTCTGGAAACCGTGATAGCAGACAATCTCGCTTTCATCGTTCCACTCAGCTTTGGCAATCATCATTTCATCTCTGGCGGTGGCAGTATCGCAGTTGACCCCTGTGACAAAAAACCGCTTTTCCGTCTTGTCCTTGTTGGTGGCATACTCCATTACATCGACCAACGCCTGCAAGTCGGCTTCGGTGTATTTGGGGTTGGCGGTCTTTTCTGGGTTTTCGGCATAGTCTATCGGGTGGTCGAGCCTGCCTTTTACATCCCAGATTTCACACACCGCCATTAAGATACCTTTCGGGGAAGCAGATACTTTTTACGGACATCAAGCTGAAAATCGTGCCACTTCCTTGCTTCCTCACGGAGCATCGGCGTGTCGATAAAGTTCAGGGCGTTTGCTTTGGCGGCAAGCTGATTGATACGGTTGCCGATGGCAGACAGCTCACGCATTATCCTGTAAAATTCGGGGTCTGGTTTTTCGCAGAGCTGATAGCCCTTTACCATTTCTCTAAGGAACGCTTCTTTTGAGCGACCCGATTTTCGCACAAGCTCATAAAGATACTCGGCTTCTTCCTCGTTAAGACGGAAAAGTATCTGGACGCTTCGCTTTCTCATTTTCCAATCCCTCCTTTTTGGAGAGCCTGTTAATCTGCAAGCAGCACATCAGCACAACACCGACCAGACCGCCGAGCATTGTGCCGATGGTAAAAAACAGAAACTCACTCATTCTTAAAAACTCCTTTCTCATATCGGGGTATTAGGGGCAGCCCCCTAACAAGCGAATTTGGTATCCAAAGACTTTTGGATAATCAAATTCAGTGCTTGGTAAGACATTACTTAGTCCTCGTCCTCCAGACGGCACTCTCCACACATCGGGCAGAAGTACGGACAGTCCGAACAATCCTCGTGCTTCAGACATTCGTCCTCGTCCTCATCATCGGCTCTGTTTTCTGCCGTTCTTTCCTCATCGGCTTCCTGAATATCCGCTTCTCCGTAATCGAAATCATCGTCAGAAAAGTCGATAAGGTCGGTATCGCAAAGAATAATCCTTACCTTTTCCGCCGCCTGTTCGGGGCTGTCGGCATAAACGGCAATGGTCTTTTCATAGTGTCCTATCAGAGTTACATCATACTTTTTCAATGGTTAAATCCTCGCTTTCATTCTTAAAATCTGTTGTGGTTTGATTGTTTTCTTGGGGCAATATCAGCAGACATTCAACGGGCATCACTCCTTTCACGGCTTGAAATCGGTCTTGCAATCCCCAGATAGGACAATAAAAAATCGTTGAAGTCCTTGCCGACAGGCGGAGGATCATCAACGATTTGGTAGTCTTTCTGCAACAATTCTTTTAAGGTGGCAGTACAAAGCCTGCCTGTCTTGTCGTTATCCAGATGCAGAAAGATAGTCTTAATATGGGGATTGGCGTTCAAAAATGTTGTTAGTGCTATGGGAATTTTGCTGTCTTTTATCTCTTTCTTTGGCTGATATACACCCGAAAGAGAGAGCAGATTTTCTGATTTGTAGTCCTTGCCCTCACGCTTTAGATAGGTAGCATAGGACAATAAATCAATGGCGGCTTCAAATAAATGCACCGAAGTTACGGGGTTATCTGCCAGAAGTCGGAACGAATACCGCTTGTCACTGCCCGATGCGTCGCCCTTAAAGGAGCTGCCTATCGTGCTGCGGTAGGCGGCATACTTGGGCGTTCCGCTTTCGTCCTTGCCGACAAAAACGGCATTGTGGTACTTAACGCTTTCAAAAATCGTACCGTCTGCAATGCAGTCCTGTATGATAGAAAGGTCAATCCCACGCCCGAAAAGGTAGTCGGTCACTCGGTTACAATCATGGTTTCTCGGTGGCAGGAGCAATACCTTTGGCTCGTCTTTGGGTGCGGAAACAGGCGGCGGCTTCCAGTCTGCCGTAATACCTGTGAGCATTTCCACGGCTTCCACAAAGCTATACTCCCTGACCTTAATGAGATAATCAAGGGCAGAAACACCGCCGAAACCTCTCGACCACCAGTACCACTTACCATTGGAAATCTTCAAGCTGTCGTGTTCTTTCGTGCAATAGACATTACCTGCCACACGCTTTAGGTTGCTTGGCTCATACCTCTGCAAGTAAGAAAGCAAGTCCATCTGTCGTGCCTGCTCAATCACGGCAGGGTCAAGCTGCACATAGGGTCGGTTACTTCTCATTCAATCATCATCACCTCCTGAAAATGAAATAAGCCGAGGGGCTTTCGCTGTGAAAACCTCTCGGCTATGTATATTCTGTGTTATTTTAGATTTGATAAGGTGGCAAGTGCATTTATTAAACGAATACAATCCAATTTATCTCCAATTTGACTTGTTCGTCCGTGAACTAACCAATGTCGATTAGCTTCATCTGGTTCTGCTTTTGAAAAATCGCTTTTCTCAAATAACAACTTCGTATATTCATACATTGATTGCCAACATAAACTTTTGATTTTATTTCCATTATTTCTTTCTTCTTCTGCGTGGAAATTACATATTCTCATTATTCTTACATCTTTAGGGTCATCACCAAAAGTAGAAATTGCACCCTCTAAAATCGTGGTCAAAGTTGTCAGACAAGATGAATATAATCCCTGCTTGAAAATTATATAACACTCTTCAAATCTTTTCTTTTGTCCCAAATTATCAATAGAATTATAAATAGTATCATACAAATCATCTAATTCATCATCAGAATAAAATGTTGAGAAAAACGCATCAATATCTGTATGATTTGAAGAACACGCCCTCAACTCGTCTAATCTCTCAATATCTATTGTCAACGGAATTGTCCACCCTGACTGTGCAATCTCGGCTATGCTATCTTTAAATTCTTCTTCAATAATATCTGTTGCAGGGATTATTGGCTCTGATGGCTCGCCTTCAATTTTGTAAAATGGTAAATCTTTATTATGCAACACAATATCTTGCAGCTTACGCATCATTGCAGCTTTCCGTTTTGCCTTTGGCAATCTATTGATTTTCATCATCTCTGCTTTAGCAGCAAGTTTTGTATATGAGTCATATATCCTATCAACCTCATCAACACTTATACTAAAATGTTCCGCAGCTTTATCAAAGACCTGTTTATCGTGTCTATGTGGGAAATAGCCATTATCTTGTTTCTTTAACTTCTCAAATAATTTTTCGCAAAATTCAAATACATCTCTATCCTTAAATGTAGCCATATTCATCATCCTTTCCAGTCGAATTATACCATATAGGTATGAATTTTTCTACCTTTCGGCTATGTAAAAACGGCATCAGCTTTACGCCAATGCCGCCTTTGTTCGGTTATAAAATTCCTGCCTTTTTCAGATACCCAACGCTGTCATAACAGCCACGGAAGTAAACCGACTGCATTTCCATATCGGTCAGTCTGTTCTTTAACTCCATAACTTTGATAACAGCGGCACATTCTTCCTTTGTAAGCTCCGTTGCCTGTTCCGTATCAAACACACCCAACACTTTCGGATACTGCTGATACAGACTTTCAATCTCGTCCTGAATGGCTTTGTATTCCTCATTCTCTTTAGAGAGATTGACGACAACAGAGCTTAGATATTCGTTGAATATATTGCTATGGGTATCTATAAAGGTTTCAAATCTAAACGCTCCAGACATCGTTTACACCTCCGACTTGTAACTATCTGCCCTTATTATACTGCCCAAAGCGGGGCAATACAAATCTGCAAATAACTTTATCGCTCCCGATTTTCACATTTTCTTTCGGGCGGCTCGTCACTTTGCTCTGGCTCGGCATCAAGTACGGCAGGGGCTTTCTGGTCTAAATTCAATTCGATATTCAGACCGTTCAGCCGTTCCGATTTCTCTTTCAGCTCATCTTCAAAGGCAAAAGGCTTTTGTACCTCAACTTTTGCGGTTTCAAACTGCGCGATAGTTTCCGTTCTTTTAGTCTTGGCAACTTCCAGTCTGGCAGGGAACTTTGCAAGCTCGTTTTCAATTCGGGTCAGGTTTCCCAGAGGGTCAGAGCCTAAATCTACCTTGTACTTTGCCTTTCCGCAAAGATTTAGACAGTAGTGAGCATTGACCGTATCATAGAAAACTTCCATTTTGAAGCCACGGTAACTGCCGATTTCGGTGGGTGCAGACAGCGGATATTCCTTACAGATAGCGATTAACATTTCGCCTGCGGCTGCCTTTTCGGTGTACTTAATCCCCCGCAGGGTCATAGGACAGAACTTTTCCTCGCCCTGCGGCTTGTTCTGCTCGGCAAGAACGGTATCGGCTTCATAGCAGACAATACGCTGCTCATACTCCTTAATGGTCTGCGGATAGTGCTTGAGTATCCTGTCCTCAAGGTCATAATGCTCGGAAAGGTAGCTTTGTTTCAGCACTTTGAGCTTGGAAACCTGAATATCCAAATCCATTTTTTCCTTAAAACGCTCATCGCCTGTGGCAAGCATCTTGACCTCCGCAAAGGACAAAGCAACCTCGTCCACATCTTCGGCAGAACGGACAGGGCTTTTACTCGTCATTATCTGGGAGATAAATTTCTGCTTGCTCTCCACCAACTGATAGAGGTAGGCATCAAAGGTCTGCTCTGTCACATAGCGGTAAACCTCAACCTCTGGAAACATATTTCCTTGCCGTTCAATACGCCCTTGCCGCTGTTCCAAATCAGAGGGTCGCCACGGACAGTCGAGATTGTGAATGGCGATAAGCCTGTCTTGGACATTCGTTCCTGCTCCCATTTTCGGGGTAGAGCCTAACAATACACGCACTTCGCCGCTTCTAATCTTGCCGAACAACTCTTTTTTCTGTGCATCGGTGGTGGCTTCGTGGATAAACCGTATCTGCTCGGCAGGAATGCCACGGGCGATGAGCTTTTCCCGAATATCATCATAGACATTAAATGTGCAGTCATTCTTCGGGGTAGACAAGTCGCAAAATATGAGCTGCGTTGCCCTTGTGTCGGCGTGTTCCTCCCAGATACGGTACACATTGTCGATACAGGCGTTGACCTTACTGTCTGGGTCATCGGGCAGCATCGGGTCAATCATTCTCTGGTCAAGAGCAAGTTTACGCCCGTCATTCGTGATTTTGAGCATATTGTCGATGTTCGGCTCAACAAGCCTTGCCCTGACTTTCTCGGCTCGCTTGGCAAGGGAAGCCACCATTTCGGTCTGTATCTCGCTCGGCTTGGTCTTTACATTGTGGTAATTGACCTTTGGTACGGGGAGCTTTAGCATATCGGCGGTCTGTATATCTGCCACCTCACGGAACATCAGCATCAGCTCTGGGAGATTGAAAAACTTGGCAAAGCGGGTCTTGGCTCGGTAATTCGTGCCTTCAGGTGCAAGCTCCAGAGCTGTGACCGTTTCGCCAAAGGTGGAAGCCCAACTGTCAAAATGCTGTAAGCCGTTCTGCATCAGCGTGTCATACTGCAAGTACCTCTGGACAGAGTAAAGCTCCACCATTGAGTTACTGACAGGCGTACCCGTTGCGAATATCGTGCCACGGTTTCCCGTGATTTCGTCCAGATAGCGGCATTTCATAAATAGGTCGCTTGACTTCTGGGCTTCGGTCTGAGCAATTCCGCCCACATTCCGCATCTTGGTATAGAGGTACAAATTCTTGTAAAAATGGCTCTCGTCAATGAACAGGCGGTCTACGCCGAGCTGTTCAAAGTCAATGACCGTATCCTTACGCTTGGTATCATTGAGCTTGTCGAGCTTCGCTTTAATCCCTTTTCGGGTTTTCATAAGCTGCTTGACCGTGAACTGTTCGCCCTTGCTTGCCTGCACATCGTCAATGCCACGCTCAATATCGTCGAGTTGCCTTTGAAGCTGTTCCCTCTGGCGTTCAATGCTCATCGGGATTTTTTCGAACTGGCTATGCCCGATAATGACCGCATCATAATCGCCTGTGGCAATACGGGAACAGAACTTTTTGCGGTTTCCCGTTTCAAAATCCTGCTTCCTTGTCACAAGGATATTGGCACTCGGATAGAGCCGCAGGTACTCAGAAGCCCACTGACCGACCAGATGATTTGGCACAACGAACATTGCTTTATTACATAGTCCGAGCCGCTTGCTTTCCTGTGCGGCGGCGACCATTTCAAAGGTTTTGCCTGCTCCTACCTTGTGGGCAAGGAGCGTATTCCCGCCGTAAAGGATATGGGCGATAGCGTTGACCTGATGGGGTCTTAGGGTAATCTCTGGGCTGATACCGCCAAAAGTGATATGGCTGCCGTCATACTCACGGGGGCGTACTGAATTAAAGGTATCGTTGTAGTACCTCACAAGGCGGTTTCGCCGTTCTGGGTCTTTCCATATCCAATCCTGAAACGCCTGCTTGATAACTTCCTGCTTTGCCTGTGCCGCCGTGGTTTCCTTTGCGTTGAACACCGCTTTTTTGTTGCCGTGCTCGTCATACACATAATCAAAGATACGGGTATCTCGCAGGTTTAAGGTGTCCTCAATAATGCGATAGGCGGAAGCCCTCTTTGTACCATAGGTGCTGTCCGCCTTTACATTTCCAATATCGGAGCTTTTGTTCTCAATAAACCAGTCGCCGTTCATCGGGGTGTAGCGTACCTTTAGCCTGCCCATTGCATAGCTTGACGGGGTTAGAAGGTCTACAACAAAACGCTGAATATCCTCCTGAGGTATCCAAGTCGTACCCAGACGGACAGAGATTTCAGCCACAGACAGGTCTTTCGGTATGACCTGCTTTAAGGCTTCCACATTGACCGCAAGCTCTGGGTCATTCTTTGCTGCGGCTTCGGCGGTTACGAACTTCGCCCGTACATTCCCTGATAAATACTCATCGGCGGTCACATACCTTGCAGGCTCGGCGGCAGGGATACGGAAGATAACGCCCTGTAAATCGGCAATCAATTCTTCCTGCGTCTTACCCGTGAGCTGTTCCATAAAGGGTAAATCAACATGGGCTTTCTCCCCGATAGACAGGGCAAGAGCTTCGCTCGCCGTTTCCACGGAAGTGATTTCACGGTGGCGCTTTATCGTCCGTTTCGTAAACATATCCGCTTTTCGCTTGAAGTTGCCCTCATCGTCAAGCACCTCCAAAGAACATAAAAGGAAGTAGCTCTCGTCTGAAGCAAAGGCAAGATAATTTCCTCGGCTATTGATAAGCCCGTACTTTTTGGCAAAAGCATCATACAGGCGGTTTAGGTTTTCCTGCTCGGTCTGTATCATTTCCTCTGGGTAGTCCTCGGTCTGATACTCAATGAGCTTTCTCACGCAGTCACGGATTTCGATTAGCCCTTTGATACGGTTTGCCGCCGTCATGGACAGCGTGGCGGGGGTCATGCGGTCATTCTCTCGGAAGTAAATCTGACCGTTTACCAGAGTATAGGAGAAGTTCCGCACATTCGGGTCAGCAGGGATAACCTCGTCCTGCTCATCGGAGATTTCGTCAATCTCACCCACATACTCTGGGATTTCTCCCTGAATGTTCTGGACAGCGTTGTGCAACAGTTCTGACAAAGGAATATCCTGATATGCTTTGCAGGCACTATCCATTCCAAAGCGGGTGCTTTCCATTTTCATCTCACCCAAAATCATCTCTGGGTGCTGCACAAAATAGCTGTTCATCGTAATGCCGTTTTCGGCAGTATCAAGGTGTACCCAATCTGGCTCGACATCAATCACTCGGTCACGCTTCTGCACAAAGAGAATATCACTCGTGACCTCCGTGCCTGCATTTGCTCGGAAAGTGTTATCGGGAAGCCTGATTGCTCCGAGCAGCTCGGCTCTCTGGGCGATATACTTACGCACCTCTGGACTTGCCTTGTCCATTGTTCCTTTTGAGGTAATGAACGCCACCACGCCGCCTGTGCGTACCTTATCCAGAGCCTTTGCAAAGAAATAGTCGTGGATAAGGAATTTCTGGGCATTGTAGCGGCTGTCATTGACCTTAAAATCTCCGAAAGGCACATTTCCAATAACCACATCAAAGTGGTCATCAGGCAGCTTCGTTTCCTCAAAACCCTGTACAGCGATATTGGCTTTCTGATAGAGCTGCTTTGCAATCCTGCCCGTAAGTTCGTCAATTTCTACGCCGTGGAGCTTGCTTCCTGCCATACCGTCGGGAAGCAGACCGAAGAAATTGCCTGTGCCGCAGGACGGCTCTAAAATGTTACCCTGTGAAAATCCCAGACGGTCAAGTGCTTCGTACATTCCTTTGATAACTATGGGTGGTGTATAGAACGCTGTCAGGGTGGACTCCATCGCCGCACGGTATTCCTCTGGCGACAGGCTTGCGTAAAGCTCCTGAAACTCGTTTGCCCACGCTGCGTTATTCTCGTCAAACGCCATTGACAGACCGCCCCAACCAACATACTTTGAAAGGGTTTTCTGTTCTTCGGGCGTGGCAAGGCGGTTTTCAAGCTCCAGTTCGTGCAAGAGGTTGATTGCCGCCATATTGTTACGGAACTTTTCTTTTGCACCGCCAACGCCTAAAGTATCCTCGGTAATGCGGTAGTTGTGTCGTAAAGCAGAGGGAACGGCAGACTTCTCCGCTTTTTCTTCGGGCGGTAGCTCTGGCTGTTCCTGCTCCAAAAGGCTTCGGATATAACCGATTTTCTCCACACGGTTGATAGGGGAACCTACGCTGTCCTTAAAAGTGATGTCACGCATTGACACATCGCCGCTGACTTTCCCAACGCTTTCAATGAGATAGCGGCGGTCATCTATGACGATTTCCTTGCCGATAAGGTCAGAAGTGTCCTGCTTGGCTGGCTCTAAGCCTTGCTTTGCCAGTTCCACATAAAGCCATTCCGCCGCTTCCTTGTCGGCAACCTCTTTTCTGACTATCGCAAGCCCTGTTTTTGCTTCTTCCTCGGTAGGATAGGTTAGTACCTTGCCGTAGCTATCGGCGTAGTATTCCTCTCGGATATTATCCCAGATAGCATAAGCATCTTCGGGGTCTGGGAACGCATCGGAAGTCATAACGACCTCAAAGCGTTCTTCTGGCGGCTCGGTTTCACTTTCTGCGGCTGCCTTTTCTGCATAATCAATCATTTCATCAACCGCAGACGGTTTTTCCTCGACAGGTGTAAACCATTCCTTTTCAAGGGACATTATCTCGTCAAAGAGCTGTCTGTCCTCTGGGGTCAGGTCTTTGTGCTGCTCCAGATACGGGATAAACACATCACGACCCCACCGCAGGCTTTCCATCTGCTCACGGTAGTAATCCTCGCCCTGCCGTTTCCATTCGGGGATAAACGGGCAATTCGGTGTCAGGCAATAATCATAGAAATTCTTGATATGGGCAATTAAATCGCCCTCGCCGTCGCCAATATCAAACCGTCCGTCATAGTGGAAGTCCTCGCCGCCGATAGTAACGGTAATAGCAAAATCCGTCTTGTGATACCAACCTATATTTTTATCGCCCTCACGCTCACGGTGCTGCTTTTCGTCCAGAACGCCGAGCAGATAATTACCGAGGGCAAAGCTCAAATCGGTGTAGCGGTCATTAAACTGCCTGTCATAAAAGGCAGGGTGTTCCGAAAAGCCGATAGAAAACTGGATGCCGTCTGGCTTTTGTTCAAGCGGCGTTTCCGTTTTCTGCTTCTCTGTCACAACGACCTTTAGGTGGTCGTTGGCAGGGTTTTCCTTTAGCTTTTCCTCAAACTCTGTCCGTCCATAGCTCTGACCCAAAATAGGAAACTGCTCGTTTTGGAGATATACGCTGTTATCCTCAATCGAAGTAACTACATATTTATCCGCACCGATATATACCACATCGTCCTCGTGGTAGAGGTAGCTAAGCGGATACAACTCCAGAAGCTCCTGCGAAAAACGCCACGCATTGCTGCGGCTGTAAACATCAGAAGTCTTACCCTGTACCAGAGCAAGGAAGTCAATGAGCTGCTGAACAGTAGCGGGGTTGCCTAAGTGCTGTTCCATCTGCTCGGCGGTCACATCGGCAAGGTCGTTTCTGTTTACATTTTCAAGCAGACCTTTTTCGTAACCGTCCAAGTCACGGATAAAATCGGACAGCCGCAAAGAGAGCGTATCCCGTTTATCAGCAGGGGGCAGGTCACGGTGGGCGTCAATAAATCTCTGCCTGTTCACTTTCTCCTGCGTGTCGATTTCATACTGCGGAGCTTCCACACTCTTTAGATATTCGGAATAGTGGTCTTTCTCTTTCTCATTCAGATAGCGGTTATTCTTTATCAGCTCACGCAGCCGCTTTTCCACCTTACTCCAAGATAGGATAAGGTCGGGATTGGTGTATGAGCCGTGCTTCTCAATGTGGATACCTTTGCCATCGTGGGAATGAACGCCCTTTGTTCCGTCTGGATAATAGTGCGTACCGCTGCCGCCTGCACCGTATGCTTTTTTCAAGAAAGCAATATTCGCCTTGCTGTCCTCGTGTTTGGAGAATTGACGGTAAATATCATACTTTCCGTCTTGAAAACCGCTTCCTAACAAAAGAACAGAGTCAATATCCTCCTGAGAAACGGAAAAAGCAGAGGATTTTTCGTCCTCTGCTTCCATCATCATTTCAATCTGTTCGTCTACGGTAGGGAGATTAGCCCTGACCTCGGTTTCATTGGCGATGCTTTCATCGGCGGGGTGTGACCCATCTAATTGTAAATCAACTCGGTCAGTATCACTTCCTCCGCCTGACTGCGGATGTTGTTCATCAGTCCGACCCACTGCATCGGGGCTTTCGCTTTCAGTTCCTCGGTCACGCCCTGTTCGGCTTGTAGCTGCTTCGTCAGAAGCTCTAACCTCTGAAGTGCCGTCTGCTCTGTCTGGTGCAGGTGTTCGTTCAGCCTGCCCGTTGTCAGCAGGTTGAGGTAGGTCACTCTCTTGTGCTGCTCCAGATAATCCCTGTGCATCAAAGCGTATCTGCCAAGCGGAAGCGCTGGCTCTGTCGCTAATGTCAGGTCTGGAATAAGATAATCGCCCTGTCTGGTGTAAGTGATTTCGTTCATTGTATTTGCTCCTTTCGGGTTGTTCTCTGCCTATATCATACCGAGCCTGCGGTTTCGGTGCAAAGGTGCGATTTTGGGTTTTCTCTGTCATTTGCACATCTCGGATAGTCAGAGAGATTTCCCTGAGTGCCATTTCCGCAATATCGCTCGTTGCAATACCGAGGGCGTTAATGGTGGCAGGGGTATTGAAATTGATAATCTCCTGAAAATCCTCACGGTCAAAAAACTCGCCCGTGTCCAGACCGCAGCGGCTGATCAGCATAAAAGCAACGCTGTTTGCTGCCAGCCGCTTATAGATAACTTCCACATTGAAGTCGTCCAGTTCTTCCAAAAAGCTGTCCTTTGTGCAGTCCTTTAACTGTGAAAGATAGTCCTGCAAATTATCCTCGACAGCATTCTTTGCCGTTTCCATTAAGACAGAAGCAAGGTCAGAGCCTTCGACCTCTCCAAACCTGTCCGAGAGCCTTTCCATAACAGCCTGCTCGTATCGCTCACTCATCTGCCATATCGGAACGGGGCGGCTGCCATAATACCCTTCGTGCGTATCTGACACATCAAAGTAATATTTCAGCGTGTTCCTGCGACCTTTCGGGTCAAAGACCGCTATGCCTTTGCTATCCTTATTGACCCACCGCCGAAACTGTTTGTTCCAAGTTTCAAGCTGTGCCACGGCAACGGCATCAGGGCGTTGGGCATAGATTAAGAGCTGTTCATCAAAGCGGCATTTATAGTTGCGGCAAGCGGCAGCTAAAAATCCCTGCCACGCCTGCGGATTTTTCGTAACGGCAACACCTGTACGCCGATACAGCTCTGTGATTAGCTGATACTTCGCAGCCATTGGGTTTCCACCTCCTTATTTCATTTTGTCGGTACTTATGCAGGGGAGCAGACAATTCCGTTTTGCTCCATTCTCCGTACATATTCACAAACGGGATAAGTTACTCCGTCTATTTCTGCGTGTTCCTCGTCCAGATAACGGCAAAGGGAATAGAATATATCCCCATTCCCATAGACCAATCGGACGATACCGCCATCAGGGATAGAAAACAATTCCTTGCCCCGACTGTCCTTAAAGCAAATCTTTCTCACCTCACTCATTGGCATCACCGCCAAGAAAGGAAATGACCTTGTTTGCCTTGATACTCTTTTGCAGGTCATTGATAAGGGAAATATCCGCAACCGTAATACCCTGCATTGAGAGAATATCGTCCATTGTCATAGCGGCAATGGCTTTTTCATCGGTAAAGCCTGCGTCCAAAATCTTGTTTAAAACTTTGACCGCTTTCTGGTTTACTGCCATTTGTCAGTCCTCCTATCGTTCTAAATCCTTGTGCTTCGGGGCTTTGACCGCCGCCTGCGGCTCTGTCGGCTTCGGCTCATAGGTCGCCCCGTTTTTCTCCATACGCTCTGCAAACTCGCAGATATGATAAAGGTAGTTTCCGACCTCCGTATGGCACTCATCAATGAAACGGCAAGCGTGTTCCGTCTTTTCGCCCCACGCTGATGTGATGATGATTTTGCCGCCGTCAGGAATACGGAACAGCTCTTTGTAGTTCGGGTCAATAAATCGGATACCCTGTTCCGCTTTGGAAATGTGGCGGTCAAGCCATTCCTTTACATAGCAATAGCAGTAAAAATTATAGTCGCCCTTAGTGGGATTGCATCGGAACATAAATGCGTGTTTCTCCGTATCGGCACGAAATCCGTACTCGGTGCAGTAATTCCCCATAAAAGAGCTTTCGGGGAAACACCTTGCAAATGCACCCATATCATAGCGGTTGTGCAACAGCCCTTTATCCTCACGGAGCGAATTGATAACTTCGTCAAGCCCTGCCTTAAACTCGTCCGTTTTCCATTGGGGTCTGGTATCAAACCAAGTGGTATAAAAGCCGTACCCAGAAGAAGCGAAGTCGCCACGCAGATGTCCGATATTACCCGTCTGCCCCTGAAGCTGCATACTCTGAGCATAAGTGTATTTCTGTTCGGGTTGTGTTAAAGGTCGTATATCCATCAGCGTTCCTCCCGATTTTTCTGTTTTTTCTCTTTTTCCTGCTCCTTGATTTTCGCAAGGGCTTCTTTTGCCCAATCGGGCATACATTCGGGCTTGATTTCCCCAAGCACATCGTACCTTTCCCATCTGGCTCTTTCGCCCGTGGCAAGGCAAGTGCCAAACACCGCCTGACCTCTGCCGCCTGTTGCACCGTTGCCGCCCTCTGCCAAGATAAGCTGATAGGCAGGGTGCTGATATTCATACCGCTTCGGCTCAGCATCGAGAACGACAACCTTGCCGACGATATTGCTTTTATGGTCGTCAGGAATACAATGCTCCTTTGTGAACACGGCTTTGTCAAAAGGAAACTTTGACAGCTCGGCTCTGGTGCAGTCAATCTGGGATTGTACCCGTTCCGTGAAAATCTCCATTGCTTCCAGATAATCATCGGAAGCAACGCCCTCGGTTGCCCACGCTGCTGACAGCGGATTGTGGTAGTCGCAGTAGCAGACTAAAAAGGGATACTGTTCCTTTTTATCCACGGCAAGCACAACCTCTTTATCCCCAACATAGATGCTCTGGGTCACTTCATAATTACCGAGCATTCTTTTTTCTTCACTCATTTGGCTGCTCCTTTCGTTCTTTTTTCGCTTTCTGCTCGTCTAAAATCTTACGGATACAGACATCGCAGAAAATAATTGACCCGTCCTTATATCGGGGATAAGGACAGGTCGTACAGTCATATTTCTTTTGGTTATCGCTCACGGTCATCACCGCTTTTCTGCTTCGGGGCAACCTGATTGTACGGCATACGGCACTCCGTTTGATACCGTTCATTCAACTTCTCCCGTGCGGCAGAAATATCGTTACAGTAGTAGCCCCAGAAATAGTTATCGCCGCCCTTACAGTACCAACACACATAAGGGTTAGGGGCATTAGGGTTATGACCGATGACAAGCTCGTTACTCCCGATAGTACAGCTCTCTATGATTTCATAGCCCCCATTGGAGCGTTTTTCTTTGTCCATAGACACCTCTCATTCCTTGGCATACTTCCGATATGCCTTTTCGCCTGTTGCCCGAAGCCGCTGCATACGGGCGTTGCCTGACAGTTCTGGGTGCTTCGCCTGCAATTTGCGGCGTGTCCTGCTGACACTTTCAAAGCTCGGCAGACCGAGATACTTATACTGTGTCATTATCTCCGCAAGGGGGATTGCCCCCGCATCTTTCAGGCACACATTACAAAGGGCAAGGTACAGCACCATATCGTCATTTCGGGCATCTTCGTTCTTTTCCAGAATAGCCCTGACTTTCTTTTCAACGGTCTTTAAGTTCCGCATTGGATACCTCCATATATGGAAAGAGGGCGGCATATTTCAGCCTCCCCCGTTCCTGCATTTTATGGGTCACTTATTCTTTCTGTGACGGATATTGAGCCAGAGTGCCGCTCCGCCGATAAAGACGACAAGCACGATGGCAATGATAGTCTTTGCATCCATTCCTTAGTCCTCCTTTTTCTTTTTTCTGCTCTTAAAGCCAACAACACCGAGAACACCTGCACCGATAAGGGATACTGCCGCAAGGCTTACCCATAAGGCAGGATTGAAGTCATCGCCTGTTTTCGGTGTGTCACGAAGCTCGTTGTGCATCTGGACAATGGTGGTCGCTCCGACCTTGACCGTTGCCTGCTTGTCGGCAGGGAGAATATAGCCTGCGGAAGCATTGTCGCTGACCTCGGAAACGGTGTACTCGCCAATACGCAAGCCCTCAATGAAGATTTCGCCGTTTTTGTCTGTCTTAAAGGTCTGGTCATAGTCCGCGCCTGTTACTCTAAAAGAGAAACCGTCCAGTTTTCCATTAGAGGAAGTCTTAACAATTTTCAGAGAGCATTTCTGTGCGGTGTTGATAAAGCCAACGCCTGCCTTGTTCTCTACGGCATAGGTCTTGCCGTTTTCCTCAATGGATACGCCATACACGCCCTCGTCAAGCACAAAGCCCTCTGGGGCTGTCTTTTCACGGACAAGGTATTTGCCGTATCTTAAGTCGCCCATCTGGTAAACGCCTTTTTCCACTTCGCCCATTGTTCCGAGCAGCTCATCGTCCTTGTCGAGCTTTCCGTCGCCGTTCTTATCGGCATAGACCTCAAAGACCGCACCTGTCAGCTTGTTTTCAGGATAATCCTCGTCCACCTTAGTCAGTTCGATTTTGCCTGTGATATAGAAGTTGACAAGCTCAATTTCTACCACTTCGTCAACCTTGCCGATAGTAACAGGGATTTCTTCCTCGGAGAGTACAAAACCTTTCGGGCTTTCGATTTCACGGATTACCCAAGTTCCGTAAGGCACTTTGGCAAAAGAAAAACTACCGTCATCAGCCGATGTGATAGTCTTAATCGCATTTTCCTTTGTAAACTCGGTTGTACCCACCTTAAAGATACCGATAACAGCACCGCCAAGAGCCTTTCCGTCCTCGTCAGACTTCTTACCGCTTACAGAGCCGTAAATCAGCTTGTTTTCAATGGCGTTGCCCTCGTTTGCCGTGATGTGGACGGTGGCGGTGTCCTGACCTGCGTACTCAAAGTTTACGGGATATTTGGTATCGCTCGTAAGATAAGCCGCATTTGTCTTGATTTCCTGCACATAGTAGCTGCCAATCGGCAGGTCGCTGATTGCCTTGCCGTGACCGTTCTCATTAAGGAAGATGACCTCAATCAGACCGTCAGCAGGGATAGTCTTTCCGTCGGCGGCAGTCAGTTCCTCAGCGGCATACAAGCCAAAGGTTACATCGGCAAGCTCACCGTTTTCGCCCACGCCGTAATCCTTGTCAATTTCAAGGGCTTTCACAAGGTCAATTTCCACACGCTGACGCTCGTTCACAAAACCTGTGGCAGTTTCCGTTACGGCGATTTCCTGACCTGCATACACAAGCTCAACGGCGTGGATTTCCTCATTCAGTACGAAACCGAACGGAGCAGTAACCTCTTTGACTTCGTATTTTCCAAGATACAGCTCTTTGGATTTTGCCGTACCGTCTTTGCCTGTGGTAACAGTATCCACAACCTCGCCCTTAGAAGCTCTGAGCGTTCCGTCCAGAGTATAAATATCCTCGGCGGCGGTAATCTCATAGACCGCACCCTCCAGATTGCCGACAGAGAAGATAGGCTGATACAAGCCCTTGTCGCCTGCAACGGTGCTGAACACCTCGCCAGATTTGGTTACGGTAATTGTGCCTTTCTGTGCCATATTGGAGCGTACCACTTCGATAACGGTAATGCCGCTTTCTTCCTCGGAGTTCTCCTGCATTACATCAAAATAGACAGGCTCGGAGTTCAGTACATAGCCGTAAGGGGCTTGTACCTCAACCAGAGAATAGCCCTTGCCGTATTCCAATGTCTGCGGAGTGATAAGGTCGCCATCTGCGGTGGTATAGAAAGTATCAATCGTTGTCACTTCGGGATAAGTGAAAGTCATGGATACAAGGCTGCCGCTTGGGTCATAAATCTGGAAGCCTGCCCCTGCATACGGGATTGTCTTGCCCGTTTCCGCATCTTTCTTGACAATCTTGATATAGCTCTCAAAGTTTGCGTTGTTGATAAGGTAGCGGTAAGTCTGACCGTCCTGATTGATAAATACATCGAAAGGCTTCATCAGCTCTCGACCCTCCCAACCAGAGGTCTGCTTCACGGTATAAATGCCGTATGGCATATCCTTACTCTGGGCAAAACCGTTTTCATCGCAGGTGAGCATATCACGCTCGGTTTCCTTTGCCGCATCATAGCTGCCTGCGGCTTTCAGATAAACCTCAAAAACAGCTCCTTCTTCGGGTGTTTCAATCTGTGTTTCGCCGTTGTCGGTGTGTTTGATAATGGAGATGTTACCCTTAATGACCTGTTCATTCACGGCGTTTTCCGTGCTGTTCAGCTCTACGGTATAAAGTTCTGGCTCTGCACCGACCTTATGAATGGTGGTGTCAAGCAGATAGCCCTCGGACGGGCTGATTTCTCGGATAGTCCAGTCGTTGTCACAAATATAATACTTGGTCGTAAACTGACCGTTTGCATCGGTGGTATAAGTGTCAATGAGTTCCTCGCCCTTGTAAATGCCGTACACCGCACCTGCAAGGGAAGCGTCGCCCTGCGGCTTGCCTGTTTCCGCATCAGTCTTTGTGACCGTCACATTGAATTTTTTGAGAATGTTGTGGAAGCTGCGGTTTGTGACCTTGTTCCATTCAATCGGTGCGGTCTGGGAAGCAGGAACGACATAGCGGATTGCGGTATCCACTTCCTCTAAGGTGTAAGGGGTGTTGCCGCTGATAAGGACATTTTCAAACTTTGCAACGCCCTTTGCATTGGTTACGGCATATTCATCTACGGGATAACCGCTAAGGGAAGTGCCGTAAAGGTGGAATTTCACGCCCTCAACCAGATTATCCTCGGAAGTTTTAACCACTTCAAGACTTCCACGCTTTAAGACATTACTGAAAGTGACGGTTGTGGTCTTGCCGCCGATAAGGGTAACGGTCTGGGTCTGCTGCGGCTCATATTTATCAATCGCCTGTTCCGTAATGGTGTAGGTGTCAGGTACTAAGCCTGCCACGGTAATATTGCCGTTCTTGTCGGTCTTGACCGTCTGGTTAAAGTCCTTGCCCTTAATGGTAAATTGGATACCCTCTACAACGCCGTCCTCGGAAGTCTTTTTCAAGGCAATCGTGCCTGTCGGGGTTTCCACATTGATATAGGCGGCTACGGTATCGGCATTTTCAACGCCTGTTACCAAGTCCTGCAAGTTCGGGTCGCCATAGGCAATCAGCTTTGCACTACTGCTGACTGTCGGCACATTGTTTCTTGTTGCGGTAATGCGTACTGTGCCGTCAAAGGCTTTGGCAGAGCTGATAGTCAGCTTGTTGCCAGATTTCGACACGCTTACCTTGCTGTCGGAGCTTGAAAAAGCATAATCGGAAAGAACGCCGTTGCTGTCCGTAAAGGTCAGCGTATATTTGCCGTCCTTATAGGCAAGCTCCTTTGTGATGCCGTTTTTACTGCCCGACATAAAGCTTGGAATGGTATGATGCCCACTCATCAGCGAAACAATCTGATCGTATGCCGCCTTTGCTCCACTGTTGGCATAGTTAGAGCCAAAATGCAGGCTGTAAACCTTGTCGCTTGTCTTGCTAAATGAGCCTGTAGCTTCACGGCAGCCCGTGACAAACTCCCATACAAGGGTCTGTGTCGCAACCCACTTCTCATCATCGCTTCCTGTAAGGTTACTGCGGTTGCCCTGATACCCGTAGAGCAGGGCAAGCCCGACTGCCTTTTTCTGATTGGCAGAAAGGGCGTTCCAAGTGTCCGAAGATGCTTTCTTCAAGGTGTTGCCCGTTTTCAGCGGTACACCCGGCTGAATACAAAAGGCGTTTTCTCCGTCCACAAACATACGGTACTTATAGTTTCCCGTGCCGCCTGCGGTATGACCGTCAAAGGTGGCACTCGAATTGTATCTCATAGCATTGCCGCTGCTGTCGTAGGTGTGGCTAAAAGAAATCGTACCGATGTCACCCGCCGCAAACGCCGTCGTTGCAGGCAAAATCGACAATGCCGTGACCGCAGCCATAAGGGTAGCCGCAGCCTTTTTGAATAATCCACGAATTTTCATCGCTTACCTCCTGATAATGTTAATATTGAAAATTTCCCTTACTAACCGAAAAAGCTGCCCTGTATCGGACAGCTCATAGTTTTTCTTTTCTCGGATAGTTTTGGTAGTAGTTAAGGGGGTGAGGTGTGGAGAGGGGGAAACCGAAAAAATGGTTATCCTCCGCATAGACAGACCCCTCCCTCGGTGTGTGGCTTACCTTTCGTGAGCCTTGCTTCGTTGCAGGTGGCGGTTGTAAAACTCCAACGCCTTAACAACAAAATCTGTTTCCTGCCCTCTGGGGATATTCTTTGGAATGAGCTTGGTTATCCGTTCGTCACGGAAGGCAGGCTTTTCCTTTTGGTTGGGCTTTTCTTCCTCCATAATGCTCTGGATAACCTCGTCCGTCAGCTTTCCGTCCTGCATAAACTTTTTCATTTTGATAGCCTGTGCAAGTGACGGGGTAGCATCGTTGTACTGCATCGCTTCAAGCAGGGTGTATTGCTGTTCCTCGGACAGATAGGAGATTTCCACCGCAGGGCGAAAAGCAATCTGCCTATCGTCCACCATTTGTAGGATTTCAGGAACAAGCTCGGTCAGACGGATAAAGCGGCGTACTTGTTCGTGACTTTCCTCACTTTTAGCAGCAATCTTTTCTCGGCTCGTCAACTTCTGCACCATTGGTGCAGAAGTTAAATCTGTACGCTGACCTTGCCGTTTCATAGCTTCAAGCCGCATTTTATAAGCAAAGGCTTTCTCGCTCGGCAATATTGTTGACCTCTGCAAGTTGCTTTCCACCATTACAATAATGGCTTCATCACGGGTCAGCTCCTTAACCTCGCATTTAAGCGTGTCAAGCCCTGCAAGCTCACAAGCCTTTTTACGCCTGTGACCGCTGATAAGCTCATACCGTCCGTCCTCTTTGACCCGCACGGTAGCAGGGGTCATAACACCGTTCCGCTTGATACTATCGACAAGCTGTTCCATATCCTCGTCCATCAAAACCTTAAATGGGTGGTCTGGAAACTCGTCAATCTCTGCAATCGGTATATCCCTGATTTTACTTAGCTTTGCTTCCTCACGGCTCTCGTCTGTCTGGAAAAGGTCATCGTATGCAGTCAGCTCGATTTTGCTTTCTCTGCTTCTCGCCAATGTCTGCCACCTCCTTTCCAAACTGTTCATAAGCTGCGGCTACCTTGCCGCTTTTGTCATAGGCAAAAATGCTCTTGCCCTCTGCGGTAGCTTCCACCGCACGGATAGAATGAGGGATTTCCGTATCAAACACCTTAATCCTCTGTCCGTAGGCACTCTTAACGGTTGCGGTAATCTCCTTAGAAATGTTGGTGCGTGGCATTACCATTGTTATAAGGATACCGTCTATCCGCAGCTTGGGGTTGATTTGCCGCTTGACCATTGACACCGAGCGAAGCAAAAGCTCTAAACCTTTGGCAGAAAGATAGTGGGGCTGTGTGGGAATAATCACGCTGTCAGCCGCCGCCAGAGCATTTATGGTTATCATTCCGAGAGAGGGCATACAGTCGATAAGCACATAGTCGTAATTCTTTCTGACCTCATTCACATAAGTTTTCAGAACACGCTCACGGCTCATCGCATTGATAAGCCTGACCTCAAAGCCTGACAGTTCAATGTTGGACGGGAGCAGGTCAACGCCCTCGCCGTGGTGCAGGATACCTCCAGAAACATCAAAAGATTTATCGTCTATGATGCTTTGCATTACGGTAGAGAGGGTTATGGGAATATCATCGGGTCTGTTGTAACCCAAAGCCATTGTGAGATTAGCCTGTGCATCGGCATCAATGAGCAAAACTTTCTTGCCTTGCTTTGCCAGACCAACACCCAGATTGACCGCCGTGGTTGTCTTTCCGACACCGCCTTTCTGATTAGTCAGAGCAATCACTTTGCAATTTGACATAGATGCGTCCTCCTTTCGCATTTATTTAGCCGCTTTGTCAAGGCGGCTATGTAAAATGTTGTAGTAAACTACACCATTTATTTTCATCGAGTGGGCAGTTTACTACAAAGCAGGACGCAAAAAAGCCGCTTACTCTTAAAATCAAAGAATAAGCGGCTTCCTGTAATGTGCCTTAGACATATTCAATTTTCATTCTCTTAACAGGAGCGTTGGCGACTTTGAATATCAGCTCGTCAACACAGTCTGTATATCTGCCTTGCTGTATGAGTTGATTTTTCAACTCCACAAGGCTATGTATAACTATCTGCCGTTCGTGGCTATCCAAATATGCGTGATAGGTTTTATCTCTCATAATTGTCACCGTCCTTTCTTGGCTTAATTATATCTGTAAGCAAAAGAAAGGACAAATCTGCAAATCAGGACAAAAAAATAGGCGTACCACTATTTCTAATGATACGCCTGTACGATTAGATAATTTCAAAATGTTTCAAGGCATCTTTTATCGCTTCTACCTTTTCTGGTGTTGGATGTTTCCTCGGTTGTTTCAATTCCTCTACCGCATTAGGAGCATCATACATCGGCAACCCTAAATCTCGTTTTACTTCTGCGATATATGCGGTATGTACTTTGAAGCCGTATTTTTCTTCTATGTACTCCTTAATCATCTTGTAGGTTACTCGCTCTTTTGGCTTGTAGCTTTCTGCTCTTTTTTCGATATTATCAAGAGGAATTTTGCCCTCACCCTCGCCAAACTCCACTTTTACATTGATTACGCTGTCAGGTTTTTTGTGGGAAAGAAGTACAACCGTCTCGACATGCACCGTTCCTGGAAACATGTCCACACAGCACCCACGCTCTACCTCGTAGCCGCAGGCCTGCAGCATCTCTAGGTCACGGGCGAGTGATGTTGGTTTACATGAAATGTAGACCATATGGTCAACACCGTAGTCGATAATTTTCTTTAACGCCTTAGGGTGGATTCCGTCACGCGGAGGGTCAAGCACGATTAAGTCAGGACGTTCATTTATGTTATCAAGAGCCTTTAAGACATCTTCAGCGATGAATTCACAATTTGAAAGTCCGTTAAGTCTGGCATTTTCACGGGCGGCATCGACGGCCTCGGCAACAATTTCCACACCGATTACCTTCTTTGCCACAGGTGCAAGAATCTGGGCAATTGTACCTGTACCGCTGTAAAGGTCAAATACAATCTTATCTTTGGTCGTTCCGACATACTCCCTTGCCTTTGAATAAAGGACCTCTGCCCCGAGCGAGTTCGTCTGGAAAAATGAAAATGCTGAAATATTGAATGTAAGTCCTAGCAGCTCTTCCTGAATATAATCCTGTCCGAAAAGTATCTCTGTACGCTCATTTTTTACAACATCAGCAATACTGTCGTTATAAGTATGCAAAAACCCGACAAGTAATCCGTCAAGCTGGAGATTTCGTAATTTTTCAGTAATTTCAAGCATATCAAAATCAAGCTGGGTTGTTGTTACTATATCAACAAGAATCTGACCTGTTTTTACTGCTTTTCTCACAAGAAGATGTCTTAAATATCCTTCATGTGTCATCTTATGAAAATATGGCAGATTTTTCTCTTTAAAATAGCTGCAGACACAATCAAGTATTCTGCTGAAATCGTTATCCACAATTTTACATCCGTTTACTGTGACAATATCATATGTACTGTTTCTTTTATGAAGTCCGAGTGCAAGTTCACCGCCTTTTACTTCATCACCAAAAGTGAATTCCATCTTATTACGGTAGCTTTCATTAACGGGACTTCCGATTATTCCTTCAAATTCAAAATCACCTTTTACAGCTTCGTCAAGTATGCTTTTCACTTGACTTTCTTTCATCTTTAACTGCTCGCTATACTCCATGCTCTGATATACACAACCGCCGCATTTTCCAAAATATTTACAAACTTTTCCTTCTTCATAACACTTTGTTTCAAGAGGTGAATTTTCGAGAACTTCAAGCAGTCTTCCTTCACATTTGTCTTTGCGTTTTTTGTTAACTGCAAATCTTACTTTCTGTCCCGGAACTGCATTTTTAACTATAACTCTTGTCTTCATGCCATCCTCATCAACCCACACATACCCTTTATTAGGAAAATCAATTTTCTCTACATATCCTTCACAAATATCGCCTTTTCTCACATATGCTCCTTCCAAGCCTGACAGCTTTAATCTCTATTTTCTCACGACCTGCATAATCCAACATTCTCAGCTTCTACAGGTACAAAATTTATCCGCTTCATACGTAAAATATGCCACCAGCCGAACAGACGCACGACCGGTGGCAACATTATACTTCCAATTGAATATGATAATTACTTATCTTCGTCTTCAAAGTCATCCTCGAAATCATCTTCAAAATCGTCATCATAATCATCATCAAAATCATCAAGATAATCTGGTGTAAAATATCTGTATACACCATATGCAATTGCTGCTATAGCAGCTACGGCACCGATTACTGCAAGAACAATAAGCACCCATTTACAGCACTTATTTTTTTCTTCCTCTTCTTCCTTCTTGTGGAGAAGTTCACCAAGCTTGCTGGCTGCAATTAATTCTTCAATCTTATCTTTATTCATAATATATGCCCCTTTCATTTATTTCTTCAATTTCATCATTTCAATTTTTTATAAAATAATTGTATCATAAAAAAAACGATTTTACTACTGTTTTTTTAATCGTGCAAAGCCTGCAAGCATCTTTTTTATGCCATACTCCTGAAACTCCACAGTTACCATGTAGTCTCTTGTTGCCGCATCGATTGAAAGCACTTTTCCTTTGCCGAATTTCACATGTGAGACCATGTCTCCCACATTATAACCAAGTCGTGACGAAAGACCTGAAGATGTCTGTCCTTGTGGTTGTGCACCAACACCCGTTTTTGCACTCGGATTATCAACATTTTTTGATATGTTTGAAACAGTTTTCCCTGACTTTTTCAAATCGAATATATCCATAGGAAATTCTTTACCAAAGCCTACTTTTTTATTCGTCGATGCAGAAGAAACATTTTTTACGGCATCACGCTGTACACCCGTAAAAGTTCTTCCCGCACTACTATAACCTGTTGATGTACTTCCGTAATTTGTAACATTTCCTCGTTTTGCATATCCTGTTTTTCCCGAAATACTCACACGGTTTGTATTATAGCTTGAATATGAAGTTGTATTGCCGCTTCCATATCTGCTTAATGCGTCTTTTGCACTCGCACGGAAATTAAATTTCGATGACTCTCCGGGCTCTGTCTCACCGCCAAAAGCAATCTTTGACTTATTATAACCTGTTGCCTGATTTTCAATATTTAAAAGTTCCTTTGGAATTTCATTGACAAAACGTGATACTTTATTCATCTGTGTTTCACCATGAACCATACGCTGTTTTGCACTACTTATGTTCAGTTCTTTCTGTGCACGCGTAATTCCCACATAACAAAGACGGCGTTCTTCTTCTACATCCGTCGGGTCATCGGATACGATTGTCATATAGCTCGGAAAAAGTCCATCCTCAAGTCCTGTCATGTATACAATAGGAAATTCCAAACCTTTTGCACTGTGGAGCGTCATAAGCATCACCTGATTGCCTGACTGGTCAAGATTATCAATATCAGCAATAAGTGCAACTTCAGACAAAAATCCGCTCAATGTAGGCTTAAAATGTTCATTGTCAGCAACCTGAACATCCTCTCTGCCACCTGCAACAGATGTCGGTTCCAAAGTATTATTTACTGAATCATCAAAATCATTTTGTGCATCTCCCACCTCGTAACTTACAATTTTATTGATAAATTCATCAATATTTTCCTGTCTGTTTTCTACTTCTTCTTTTGTTTCACTCTCAGACAGATATTCTATATATCCTGTGTCTCTTACAACCGACTCAGTAAGTTCCTGTATTGACATATATTCCTGTTTTGCCTTAAATCCCAGAATAAGTGTCACAAAATTTTCTATCTTATTAAGAGAGCGTCCGATGTCAGGAATCTGCGAAGCATTACACAAAGCATCCCAGAATGTACATCCGTTATAATCTGCAAAATTCTGTATACGTTCGAGTGTTGTTGCACCGATTCCACGCTTTGGGACATTAATAATACGACGTACTGCCTGTGCATCCATTCCATTATCAATTGTTTTAAGATATGCAAGTATATCCTTAATCTCTTTTCGCTGATAGAAATTAACACCACCATATATCCTGTACGGAACATTTCTTACAATAAGACGTTCCTCGAGAAGTCTTGACTGTGCATTTGTTCTGTAAAGGATAGCTATATCATTATAGTTCCATCCATCTCTTACCTTTGCACAGATTCCATTTACAACGCCTTCCGCTTCTTTATATGCATCTTCATAAAGACAGAAATTAATCTTTTCGCCTTCATTATTAGCTGTCCAGAGCGTCTTGTCTTTTCTACCAAGATTATTTTTAATAACACTGTTTGCCGCTTCAAGAATAGTCTTAGTTGAACGGTAATTCTGCTCAAGCTTTATTACTTTTGCAGAATCAAATGTATTTTCAAAATTAAGAATATTCTGGATATTGGCACCTCTGAACTTATATATTGACTGGTCATCATCACCGACAACACAGAGATTTCCATATTTTCCGGCAAGCATACTCACAAATTTAAACTGCACTGTATTTGTATCCTGATACTCATCCACCATGATATAGCGGAATCTTTCCTGATATGCAAACAAAATGTCTTCATTTTGTTTAAAAAGCTCGACAGTTTTAAATATCAAATCATCAAAATCAAGTGCATTATTCGTTTTGAGCATTTTCTGATATTCACGGTAAACACCGGCAATTCTTTTTGCATTATAATCGTTGCCTGCATTTATCTCCATTTCGTCAGGAGTGACAAGCTCGTCCTTTGCCCTTGAAATTGCACTCATGATTGTGCGTTCTTTGAGCATTTTTGTGTCAATGTTAAGTTTTTTGCACGCTTCTTTTATAACACTTTTCTGGTCATCCGTATCATATATTGTAAAATTAGTATCATAACCCAGACGGTCTATGTATCTTCTAAGAATTCTTACACATGTCGAATGAAATGTACTTACCCACACCTGGCTTCCGAGCGGTGTTATCTTTTCCACACGCTCTTTCATCTCAGCTGCAGCTTTATTTGTAAATGTAATTGCAAGTATATTATATGGTGCAACATCGCAGTCCTCAATAAGATAGGCAATCCTGTGCGTAAGCACGCGTGTTTTGCCGCTTCCGGCACCAGCTATTATAAGAAGCGGTCCTTCAGTTCTCTTGACTGCTCTTTTTTGCATATCATTTAAACCGTCTAAATTCATCTTACTTCTCCATATATTAAAAGTCAAAATAACTGCCACGAAGTCACGGAGTTCATCCTATGCAACGCGGCAGTTTTATAATTAATATAAATTAACCGATAAGTTTTTTACCACAGTTCGGGCAGAACTTGGCACCATTTACAGGTGTTCCACACTCAGGGCAGAACTTTGGTCCGTTACCTGTCTGTGCTGTTCCCGCCTGAGACATGCCAGAAGCTGTATTAGCCTGATTCATATTATTCATCATCTGCTGACCGATTGCCATTCCCATCTGCATGCTCATCATATCACCCGCAATATTAGAACGTCCACCACCTTTTTCAAGTGAATCAGCCATAGCCATCTGTGAATACTTATTCATATCACCAACCATAGACTGTGAAGCAGCTTTAGTCTGCATCTTCTGAATCTCTTCAGGATATGAAAAGCTTGAAATCATGAAATCTGTTATTGTCAGACCAAACTTACAAATCTGCATATCAAGGTCTTCCTTAATACCATTAGCTATCTCATATGCATTAGCCTGAAGATTGAACATATCTTTGCCTTCTTTACTTATCCACTTCATAAGAAGCTGATCAAGAACAGCAACTACACGTTCCTTAACATCATCAACTTTATAAATCTGCTTTACACCGGCAATCTTATCAATAAGTGCTACATAATCATCTACCTTGAATGTAAATGTTCCGAAAGCTCTTATAGGCATACCACCCGGTGTTGCTGCTGACTGTGTCGGTATTGATATAGGATTCTTAGTTCCCCATTTAACTGTGAATTCCTTAGTATTTACAAAAAGAACTTCCGCTCTCATTCCACTGTTAAATCCAAACTTAAATCCCTTTAATGTAGAAAGGAATGGTATGATATCTGATTCAATATCAAAACTTCCTTCTTCTTTAAATATTCCTTCTATAACGCCATTATACATAAAAATGGCATCCTGACCCGGTCTTATGATTAAGCGGCTTCCCTTTTTAATCTCGCGGTTAGTCCATTTCCAAAAAATAATGTCATCTCTGTACTCTTCCCACTCAACGACGTTGGCCAGCTGTTTACCAAATAAACCCATTATTTTACTCCTTTAACTTATAAAAATTATAAGCCCATCTTAGCCTTTAAAGCTGCAAGTTCATCATCAACAGCAGCATTATTTGGTGCTTCATCGTACTTTGCTGCAAGATTATCAATATTGGTATCTTCCTGTGAAGAATTGAGTTCTGCCATTGCATTAGCCTCATCAAGCATCTTGTTTGCCTTTGCTTCCATTCTTGTAAATGCTTCCATGCTGTTATTAGCACCTGTTACGCTTGTGCCAACTTTATTAATTCTCTCTTGAGCTTTTGCGGCCTTAACTGTAGCTTTAATTGCTGCTCTTCTTGCCTCAAGATTATCAATATCTTTTACAAGCTTATCATGCATCTGACGCATCTTTGATGCATTATCTGCTGCCACATTGTATGCCTGCTGAAGTGCTGTCTGAGTTGTAACAAGCTGCTGCTTCTTCTCAAGAAAACTTCTTGCATCAGCTTCATTGCCTGCTGTAAGTGCCTTCTCAGCATATGACTGCATCTTATTAATCTGCTCTGTACACTCGTCAAGTTCTCTCTTTGCTCTTGTCTCTTCTGCCATAACAGAAGCAGTTTCAGCCTTTACCTTGCCAAGATCGCTCTCTAAATTTCTCATGTACTGATCAATCATCTTTTCAGGATCCTCACACTTATCAAGAAGTGCATTGATATTAGATGCCATAATGTCCTTAAATCTTGTTAAAATACCCATAAAATCCTCCTCTGCAAAAGCCCCACATTTACACAATGGATTTTGCTAAAAATATTTTTTATTAACGGCATTTTGCCGTGCTATGAAATAATTATATAATATATGTACTTAATTGTCACGCTATTTATTCAAGATTTAATTTTCTGTCCAAAATATAAATACTTATAAAATTATATACTATTATTAAAATCACAGATATTATGCCTGCCATTATAAAAGTGCCCTTTACAAAATCAATTGTTGCGGCATCTGACTGCGGCATCTGCATAACCTCCATAAAATTGCCTCCATACATAATAATACAAAGAATTACAAGTCCTATAAGCGAAAGAATCTGTCCGACAAAATAAAGAATTATATACCACACAAAAGCCATAATTCCTTTACTTGAATATGACAGGCTTCCCAGGTCAAGGCATACATAAAATGTGCTCAATGCCGAAATTATCGAAATAATAATATATAACACTGTAATTGCAACAACAGTCCCTGTTATACCTGATATAACCATCCCTGTTGCAGTTCCGTCTGTCTCTGCCGACATAAACATTTTAAGTTTTTTTATCCATGAATATTTTAAATCACCTGTGATAAATCCTATTGACATCATCAAAACAATGAAATCTGCAGCAAACCATATTATTGAAGCAATCATTTTACTAAAATGAAGGCTGGCTGCAGATACAGGAAGTGTGTGCATGAGATAGCCTTCATCCTTTAAAAGATTATTCCTGTATCTTAATATTGACATTACAAGTGTAATAATAAACATCGCAATAAGTGCAATAACAGCTCCTGCAATAGCAAATCTGTAAATTGTTGAAAACACAGGATTACCACCCATAGCTGTATTTATCTTATATGCACCAAATGTAACAATACTTAAAATCATAACAATAATATATATACCGGCATACATAAACCCTTGACTTTTCATCTCATATTTTATAAGTTTACCTAACATGCGAATACCTCCCTGAATAACGAATCAATACTCATATTTTTTTCTTCCCTGATAACATCAACATCCTTATGAAAAACTATTTCTCCATTTTTTATAAAAACAACATCATCAAGAACTTTCTCAACATCACTTATAAGATGCGTTGTAATAATAACACTTGCATTTTCGTTATAATTTGTAAGAATAGTCTTTAAAATATAATCTCTTGCCGCCGGGTCAACGCCACCCATAGGCTCATCTAAAAGATACACCTCTGCTTCCCTGCTCATAACAAGAACAAGCTGCACTTTCTCCCTTGTTCCTTTTGAAAGCTGTTTAATTTTTGAATTCTTTGAAATATTAAGGCTTTCAAGCATCTGTTCAGCCCTGTCTCTTCTGAAATCTTCATAAAAATCTGCAAAAAAGTTAATTGTATCTTTTACTCTCATATTTGGTGAAAAATATGTACGTTCCGGAAGATACGAAACAATCTTTTTGGTCTCAATTCCTATACTCTTTCCGCTTATCGTTACTTCACCTGCATTTTTATTTAAAATACCGGCAAGTATTTTTATAAGAGTTGTCTTTCCACTTCCATTCGGTCCAAGAATTCCTATTATTCTTCCTCTTTCGAGTGACAAGTCAAGTTCTTTTATAACCGGAATTTTTCCATAACTTTTTTTAAGTCCCTTACATTCTACTAATACATCCATAAAAATCTCCTTATTTCCTTGTAAGATTTAACATCCTGTTAGTTATCTTATTTACTGCCTGATATATAATCTGCAAGAATCTTTACTACTTCATCTTTTTCATAACCAAGGCTTTTCATATTTTCAATAAAAGCGTCCGCATATTGTTTTGTAAGTTCTTTTTGAAGCTGCTGCGACTTATCAGCCTGTTTGCTCACATAACGTCCGGAAGTTCTTATTGAGTAAAGATAACCTTCATTTTCAAGCTGTGACAGTGCTTTCTGCATTGTATTCGGATTAACTCCGGCTGTTACTGCCAGCTCCCTGACAGCCGGAAGTTTCTCATCTGCCTGAAGCTCACCAGTTGCAATACACTTTTTTATCTGTTCAATTATCTGTAGATAAATAGGTGTATTCTCATCAAAGTTCCATTCCAAATAATCACCTCTTATTTTGTATTATTGTATTACTCATATAGTACAATAATACAGTTTTATTTTTTTGTCAATAAGATTTTTATATAACATTTTTTATTTTTGGATGTATATGCCTCTTGTCATATGGTTTTTAATACTATATAATAGAGCACAGACATAAACTTTAAGAAGAAACGAGGGTTACTATGGCTAACGATAACAAAGAGCTTGTATCATCAATGCTTCGCAAGATGACAAAGCTTAATTATATAAAGCCGGGCGATGTTCCCGGCATCAATCTTTACATGGATCAGGTCACAACTTTTATGGATGAACATTTAAGTGATAGTAAACGCCATGAAGATGACAAGATTCTTACTAAGACAATGATTAATAATTATACAAAAAACAATCTTCTTCCGCCTCCCGTCAAAAAAAAGTATTCAAGGGATCATCTTTATATTCTTGCTTTTATTTACTACCTGAAAAATCTTCTTTCAATAAGCGATATACAAAAGCTTATTAATCCGCTTACTGAAAATTGTTTTGATACAGACAAAACACCTGATATGGAAGATATATACAGAGAAGTATTTAACTTATGCAAATCACAAGCTGCAGCTCTCTCAAGAGATACACTTGAAAAAGCACGCATTGCCGGCAAGTCATTTGAATATGTTGAAGATGAAGAACAGCGTGATTTCCTTGAGTTATTCAGTCTTATATCACTTTTAAGTTTTGATGTTTATATGAAAAAAAATATGATTGAAACACTTATTGATGATTACTCTTCAAAGCATATCAAAGACAATAAATCTAATGAAAAAGATAATAAGAAATAAATATTTTTATCAGAATTTTATATTATAAAATCCCGGATGATTGTGACGAGCCCATATACTAAATTATGGAAAATCATTTTATACAATCATCCGGGATTTTTATTTACACAATTATCATTTATTCTTCTGTTTCTTCCAGCATATTGAGTCTTTTAAATACTCGGTCATATCCATCGTTGCCATAATTAAGTGAACGATTTACCCTGCTTATTGTTGCAGTTGATGCTCCTGTCTTTTCTGCTATATCAAGATATGTCTTATGTTCCCTTAACATCTTTGCAACTTCAAATCTCTGAGCCAATGAAAGTAATTCATTGATTGTGCATACATCTTCAAAGAAATCAAAACACTCATCTTTATTTTCAAGACTGAGAACAGCCTCGAAAAGCTGCTCAACCGCCGGAGTTTTTAATTTACTGTTCATACACCTACCCCATTTCTGTGACTTTAACACAAAAGCCTTTTTAAATAACCATTTAATATTTTAACACAGTAAAGTTTGAAAGTAAATAGCCTGTAAATCATATTATTCTGTTCTTAATGCAACAACCGGATCTTTCTTTGCTGCCATCTTAGCCGGAATAAGTCCTGCTATTGTTGTAAGGAGCATGCTTATAATAACAAGAATCACTGCACCTGCAACAGGAAGCTGTGCCACATTAGAAATATCTGTTACATTTTTTATAACAGCATTAGCCGGTATACACAAAATCAATGTTATTATTATACCCATCGCTCCTGATACGAAACCTTCAATAAGAGTTTCTGCATTAAATACTCTTGATACATCTTTCTTTGATGCACCTATACTTCTTAAAACACCAATTTCTTTTGTTCTCTCCAGAACTGAAATGTATGTTATAATTCCAATCATTATTGATGAAACTATAAGAGAAATCGCTACAAATGCAATTAAAACCGAAGAAATTGCCGTAATAATAGTACTTACAGATGACATAAGGATTCCTACATAATCAGTATAACTTATTGTATCCTCATCTCTTCCATCAGCTGTTACTTCGTCATTATAATTCTTAATAAAATCCTGAAGTTTTTCTTTTGAATCAAAATCTTTAGCATATATATCAATCTCTGAAGGGTTGTCTTCACTTGCTATGCCAAGTAATGATTTGTTATTTTCAAGCGTTGAAATTGATGTCTTATCATTATCAAATGACATTCCTGTAAATACATCTTTTTCAGGGTCTGCGAGCTGCTGTTTTACAATCTGTGTTTCATTTACTTTATCAATTATATGAGGCATTAAATCCTTTGTATATGCAACACCACTGCTTACTGAAACACTTGCCGCATCAGGATTTTTTCTTATAATTCCTGCAATCTTAACCTCTTCAGCATTATTCACAACTGTTGTCATATATTCATCATCATGTGATGCATCTTCCCATATCCCAAGTGTATCATTATATCTGTACAAATCTGTAGGAAGAACAAGTTTGAACTTCTTGTCAAGGACTTCATCATATGTATACTGTGTTTCTTCTGTCTCATATGAATTTCCAGCCATAACATTCTTAAAAATTTTCTTTACTTCGGCCGGATCCTTAAATCCAAGTGAATACAATGTATAGTCATCTATCTCATTATTTTCATCTACCACAAGCATAACTTGGTTGTAATTATCTGCCCAGCTTCCGGCTATAAGATCATACTGTTCATCAAGCATCTGTCTGTTATCAAAAAGACGTGACCATACACTTGTATTCTGCATGCCCGCTGACATCATGCCGTCACCTGATACAGACATTCCATACATATTTTCCATAACAGAACTTGGATTAAGCTGTGTAACACCATCTGATGTATCAGTTGAATAAATGTATAACGGAACATCATAACTATATTGTATATCACTTATATAACCATCAACATCACACTTATGATTTTCAAGATATGACTTAAATGCTTTAAGATTATTGCTGTTTACCTCAGCAACCATACTGTTTACCATATCAGTCATAATGTTATTACTGTAAATCTTATCCTTGTCATGATCAACATTTTTATCTTTATTACCCATCATATTCTCAATCATGCTGCTGACATCGACACTTTCTTTCTGAAGCTGTATAGGATAACTTGAAAGTGTATCTCTCTGCACGCGGTCAATATAATTCTGAATACCATTGGATATTGACAAGATAAGTGCAATACCTATAATTCCGATACTTCCAGCAAAAGCAGTAAGGATTGTCCTTGTCTTTTTTGTCATAAGATTATTAAGACTAAGGCTTAACGCTGTAAAAAATGACATAGATGTCTTCTTTTTCTTTGTTTTACCAGACTTTTTATCAGTTAAAGAATCCTCATCTGTCTTCGTTGTAATATTATCGTCTTCACCATTATATGGATTACTGTCATCCGTTATTGTTCCATCAAGAAGTCTTATTATTCTTGTTGAATACTGTGTTGCAAGTTCCGGATTGTGCGTTACCATTATTATAAGCCTGTCTTTTGAAATCTCTTTTAGCAAATCCATTATCTGGATACTTGTCTGTGTATCAAGTGCTCCTGTAGGTTCATCTGCAAGAAGTATATCCGGGTCATTGACAAGTGCTCTCGCTATTGCAACTCTCTGCATCTGTCCACCTGACATCTGATTCGGTTTTTTATGAATCTGCTCCTTGAGACCCACTTTTTCAAGTGCTTCTGTTGCACGCTGTCTTCTCTCGGCTTTTGACACACCAGACAATGTAAGTGCAAGTTCAACATTTGACAAAACTGTCTGATGCGGAATAAGATTGTAGCTTTGGAATACGAATCCAATAGAATTATTTCTGTATGCATCCCAATCCCTGTCTTTAAAATCTTTTGTCGATCTGCCATTAATCTTCAAATCACCGCTTGTGTACTTATCAAGTCCTCCTATTATATTAAGAAGAGTGGTCTTTCCACATCCTGATTGGCCCAATATTGAAACAAATTCACTGTCACGGAACTTCAAATCTATCCCTTTAAGAGCTTCAACCGATGTCGTCCCCGTAACATAAGTTTTTCTTATTCCATTTAACTCAAGCATAACATTTCCTTTCCCGAAGCGATGTATTTTTGCTTATATCTCGTCCAAAAGCTGCTGTCTTGCATTATCTCTTAACATATTCTTATTGTAATAATAAAATTTATCACAACCATTCTCCTGTATAAATGATATACTGTAAAATCCTGCTGCCAGCTCAGTCACAAACAGAACCATCTCCGGTCCATGTCCAAACGCTTTCTCGGCAAAATCAAAAGCATTGTTTAATTCTAACATAATCTGTTGTGATAATGCCTCACGTTTATCTGAAAGTTTCATAAATTCTGATGAAATTATTGTAAACACATCTGTATGTTCACTGACACCTGCATTTTTTACTGCCAGTTCATAATCACCAATTTCACGTATTACAGCCGCATTAACAGCCTGTGCATCTTCATCCCACAGGCCTTTTTCTTTATCACGCAGATATGTGTTTCTCATATCTTTAACAACATCCGAAAATACAAGTGCTTCATTTTTCTGAAAAAACTTTAATTCATCGAAAAGTTTCTGTGCCGTCATTGTCATTCTGTAATACTTTTTAAATTCAGCATTTAATGCTCCCAGGACAAGACTCACTACACTTATTCTCTCATCAAATGGTGCTTTTGCCAGACGAGTATACACACTCTGTGCTGTATTTGCCAAAAGAATATCTTTGACATTGTAAGATTTTTCATATTTGTAATACAATGCAAGATAATTGGCAAAATCCATAGCAGTATCTTCATCCTGAAGATACTGTGAAACCACCTGCTCATCCACAGAAATTCCAAGCTTTTCGTATGCCTTTATTATATCAGACAGATCTTCCCATCCCCTGGCTGTGACAAAACGCTTGCCTTCAACCGTAGTTTCTATCTTATAAAAGTTCTCCTGTCTTGCATCAAGATAAGAAAGAACTGCTGCATGTATGCCTTTTTTTCGTGCATAATTCTTCCAAATATCATAATCCGGCGTAACTTCTATATACTTGACACGGTCAAGTGTAACAACGTCAAAATCCCTGACTGAACGGTTATATTCCGGTGGATTCCCCGCTGCAACAATTATCCATCCATCCGGAACTTTCGTATTTCCAAACATCTTTGCCTGAAGAAACTGAAGCATAACAGGTGCAAGTGTCTCAGATACACAATTTATCTCATCTATAAATAAAATACCTTCTTTTATTCCTGTCTTCTCAATCTTATCATGCACAGATGCAATAATCTCACTCATTGTATATGATGTAACTGAATATTCATTTCCATCATATACCTTTTTATCAATAAAAGGCAGACCCATCGCACTCTGTCTCGTATGATGTGTCATAGTATATGCAGCAAGTGATATACCACATTCTCTTGCTGCCTGATCCATTATTGCAGTCTTACCAATTCCCGGAGGTCCGATAAGCAGTACCGGTCTTTGATGCACAGACGGAATAAGCGGATTCCCATCCTCATCTTTTGCAAGATATGCTTTTACTGTATTCTTTATTTCTTCCTTTGCTCTTTCAATATTCATGTTATTCCTCAACTTTCCATTCAACTCTTATTGCCCATCCCGGCACTATTCTGTCTGCATCATACATTTCAGGAAAAACAAATGCAACATCATATGGTGGCTTATGTTCAGGATAAATTCCATATCCGTCCGTAAAATAAAGCACACCTTTAAGACTTTTGAGTTCTCCCATCTGTCTTAATTTTTCTATATAATTAAATGCCGGCCGGAAATCTGTTCCTCCAAAACCTTTTACAGCAAAATTATCCTTGAAACTTTCTGCCTGTTTCAAATCATTTATAACAATATCTTCCTGAACCTGATTATCGCACTGTATAATATGCAGTCTGATTTTTTCAAAAAACAAATCTGATTCTGTAAGAATTCCCAAAGTCTCATTAATAAACTTCTGGACAAGCGTAAATGCACATGACCCTGATGTATCTATCACTATAACAAAATCCTTAATCCTGCTCTCTTCCCTGTATTCAAGTTCTTCTATAAGAGGCATATTACCATACACAGTCATTCCGTAATTATAAAATCCATAATCAAATGAATCCATATCCACATGCATACTTTCTCTTGTCACAGCAAATTTTCTCAAAAAATCACGATAAGATATTTCCTTGTGATTAACTGCTTTGAGCATCTTTAAAAGATTGCCTTTCGTATCTCCTCTGCCCGAATCAAATGTCATTGCCGACTGCATCTTCTTTGCAGCATTCTCCCACTTTTCTTCCTGCTTATTATTATCTTCATCGGAGCTTCTGTTATCTTTATCGCTCTGGTCTGCATGCCAGTATGCATGGTCGTCAACTTCAAACTCCCCTGATGCAATCCACATCTGTGCCTGATTATTCATCTGCGTCTTTAATATATAAAATATATTAGCTGCACTAAGCACACGGCTTTTATCAAGAATCTCCTTATATATCTGCTGCCGCTTTGTATTCTCCGGCTTTATAACACAGCTTAATTCAATTCCATCAACAAGATATTCTGCACATATGTCACATGACAGATTCCAAAGCTGTATATCGTCTTCGTCTTTATACTTTTCTGCATCATATATATGCCTGAACAGACAGTGCATTATCATATGTAAATACGCCCTGTTGACATCTGTCGGATTCTTTTTGTAATTTTCTATAAGAAGAACAGGATTATAATAAAGGAAGCTGCCGTCTGTCGCCACAAACCTGATACGCCTGTCCGCCTTATACCCAAGCATATTCAATGCAAGAAACATATAACGCATTCCAAGAAAAAGTTCCTGTTTTGCCATATCAAGAACCTTTATTCCCGTCTTTTCCCAATCTCTTTCTTCTTTGTTCTTAGTATTAATATTGTCTTCCACTTATCTTTCCTTAACTATAATAATAAAGCTGCCACTTTGTTTGTTGATAATATCAATATATCACTTTTAATATCATTTTGCATTGGATTCAAAATTCAAACTTTCTGTGAGAAGGTGCAAAATGCTTTTTCTGATATGCAAGAAGCTGCCCCAGCCCCTCCATATGAGAATTTTCTCTTGCAGTATCTATACATGACATACATGATTCACGGTCAAGTATTTCCATGGAAAATATAAGGTTTAAACCGTCATAATCTTCATTTTTCACCATATCATTCACTATCTCAATAATATTTTTATTAAGATAATCTTTATACTGCCGTTTTGCATCTTCAGATAATTTATATGGATACTTCAACCTGTAACATGCAATCTTATATGATGCATCTTTAACGTCAATGTACATTCCTGCCTGAAATAATCTGTCATACTGCATATAATTAACATCAGTACCGTCAACACATTCCCTGTACTGTATCCCTGAACCTTCCGTAATCTGATTAACAATTCTTGCCGGCGTATTTTCTTCATAATTATAAAGATAATATGGAAATACCAGCACGGCATCATCATCGTCGTAATGTATAGTCACCTTAACTTCATTATTTACTTCCGACAAAACACCTTTTAAACACTTGGTGTTCAGACCTGTTCCGATTATATTTATGTTATGAAGCCTGTAACAGTTTTTAAATGCACCATCACCAATATCCGTAACGGTATCATAAAGTGTTATTGATGCAAGATTCCTGCAATTGTAAAATGCATGTGCACCAATCGAAACGACTGTCTCCGGCAGTGTTATTTCAACAATTTCCCTATGTTCACTAAACGCAAATGCCCCAACTGAAACTATCTTCTTATTATCTATTTTTTCCGAAATTGTAATTTTTTCTTCTTCTCCTGAATATTGTTTTAAAACAGCTTCGTCCATATTCAAATCATCAAGTTCGTACATATCATTCCTCATATATTGTTTATTTTGTTAATAATAACACTTTAAAACGTCTCTTGCAATTTTATCCAATGGACTTTATAGTACGCTTATATTATAATTATGCTAATAAATGACATGATTTTTAAGGAGTTTTATTTTGGGATTTATTTTAAAAAAGCTTAAAAATTTTATAACATATAAAAAATATATATTAGCTGCCTGCACTTTGAGCCTGTCTCTTACAATTCCATATATTTCATATGCCACTACACAGGATAACCTTGACGATGCAAATCAGAAACTTGAGGAATTAAGGCAGCAGCAGGCGGATATCTCATCCGATATGTCAGACCTTGTCTCACAGATTGATGATATCAACAGCTCTCTTACTGAAATTGACGAAAAGATGCAGGATTTATCAGATAAAATTGACGACCTTTCTATGCAGAAAGAAGAACTTGACAAACAAAAAAACGAGCAATACGCTGCAATGAAATTACGGATCCAATATATGTATGAACATGGCAGCCAGAATGCCCTTGATATCATTCTAAGTTCACAGGGACTTTCCGATTTTTTATCAAAATCAGAATATGTGACGCAATTGTCTTCATATGACCGAAGAATGCTTGAAAAAATGGAAAATATAATAACGCAGATAGCCGAAAACAGTGATGAACTTGAAAAAGATTATGCTTCTTTAGATAAATTAAAGTCTGAATCATCCAGACAGTCAGAACGACTTAATGCACTTCTTGATTCAAAACAACAGGAGCTTGCATCTAACAGTGATGATATTACAAAGTTTGAAGAACTTGCCCTCCAGTATGAACAACAGCTTGAAGAAGAGCGGATACGTGAAGCCGAGGAAGCTGCCAGACGTGAGCAGGAAAAAAATAACAGTTTAAATACCGGGGGAAACAATTATCCCCATATAGATTATACTGCTTCCGACATTGATATGCTCGCAGCTATTATTGAATGTGAAGCCGGAAACCAGTCATATGAAGGAAAATGTGCTGTGGGAAGTGTCATTATAAACCGTGTACGCAATCCACGTTTTGCCAATACAATACAGGAAGTCATATTTGCTCCCGGACAATTTTCGCCGGTTGCAAGCGGACGTTTTGCAATAGTCCTTGCAAGAGGTGCAGATAGTGCATGTGTTGAAGCTGCAACAGCAGTCCTTAATGGTTATATTAACGTAGACTGCCTCTATTTCCACGCTTACCGCGGAAGCATTGATGATGATAAATTAATTATTGGCGACCATGTATTCTTCTAACATGCGGTCTATTTTTACTTTTATGGGGGACATTTCCCCCATTCTTTTTTGTGCATCTTCCATATTCTGTTCCATCTGTGACAATTTTTGTGAGTCTTTGCCAACAGCATATACATTTTTATAAAATGCCGCCTTATAATAATCCGCAACAGCCACACACTCTTTAAAATCCTGTGTTGCATTCTTTTTATTTTCTTCAAGTTTTAATGAATATTTCTGTGCATAATCAACAGCTTTTCCATACTCATCTTCACCATATAACTTCATCAGGAAATATGTTTTACTGTCAACATTAATATTATCACTGTTTTCTTTTATTGCTATTATCATGCAGGCATTAACCAGGACGAGAAGCACAATAATAATGTCCATTATTACAATTTTTTTCTTAATTTTCATGTAAGCTCCTCTCTATAAGACATCTGCTTATTGATGCCTGCGAATACTCTGCTATTTTATCTAAATCATCATCAATAACATGATAATACTGCTTTAAAAGATTCCCCATATCTTTTCTCATCTTATCAAGATATGATTTATTTTTATCTGATATTGTACTATTTTTATCGTTATATGCTGAAATCTGGGAGTAATAATAAAATTTTGAAAGATATTCACTTAAACCGGATATATCCTGCTCTTCAAGGTTATAATTATTATCCTGTTTATTCATAAATGACTGCGACCATGAATAATATCTTGCAGCCATAAGTACCGGATATTCTTCTGAAAATGAATTGTTATCCAATGCATCAATTGAATCACTATACTTAGATAAACCTACATAGTCACCATTATCAAGATAAGAATATATCTGTTCACTAATCTTAACTTTACTGCTGTCAATCTTTGATTTTTTTACTGCCTTATTAATCGGTTCAACCAAAAATGCTGATATGAACAATATAAGTAATACTGCCGGTATAACAGCAGACAAAGCAGTTTTAGAAGCAATTTTTTCACGTTTCTGTGTCTTTTTATAAACTTCTTTTTCTGTCCTGTTATATTCTTTATCAAAATTATTCATTGATGCTTTGTGGCTTTTTTCACTGGATTTCATTAATAATATTCCCTCTCATCTCATTTATCTGCTTTGAATAATTATTTTTGTCAATTGATATAATTGTAAAAATCACAGCTATTATAACTGCTATTACGGCAGCAGTAATTCCGGCAATTTTCAAGATTTCTTTTAAAATTATTTTTTTGTCAATATAAGCAAGGGATGCCAGTCTTTTTCTTATCTGCGACATTCTCTGCATATATATTTTTTCCTGACCGTAAAAATTGGCATTGCCACAATATGGACAGTTTGCAAGTTCTTCAGGATACTCTGCTGAACAATATTTACATGTTACTGTTTTTTCCATATCACTCATTTTATGTCTCCTTGCGAATCATGTCTGTTAATACTATCTTCAATCACTGTCTGTATCTGACTTCTGCTCATGTTTTTTATGTTTTCTGATTCTTCGTCATTAATATAAAAATACGTCTTTAATATCAGACACATATCATCATGGATTTCTCTTACCTTTGTGTCAGAATCTTCGCCATATGCCGGCTTTCCATATATATAGTGAAGATTATTGTAATCATAGAATTCCGCAAGGAGACTACAGGCATCCGACAATGCCCTATTCTTATCATAAATATTATCAGAAGCAAGATATTTTGCAATATAATCATTTACAAATATATAGATCTGTGCAGCCTCTATCTGTGGATGATATGAAAGAAATGGTCCGTCTGACCAGCCGGCGATTTCAAGATTATCACAATAATTATAAAATCCATAATAATCTTTGTAATTCCAATATCTGTCAAGCTTCTCCACTACTTTATCATAATTTTGTGCCGCCTTTTTTTGTTTCTTTGCAAATTCTTTGCCACTTACAGTCATATAAACGGCAAGCCCCAGAAAAACAGCCAGCAATATAATTATATATATTCCACGCACATATACTTTCGCAGTATATGACTGGCTCGTCATCACTCTGGCATCTGCTGCATCTGTTCTTTCCTGATATTTTTTCATATCAGCATTATATTTTTTTCCAAGTGGATTTTCTTTTCCACAATGCGGACATACTGAATCTGTCAAATTAACAATACCACCACAAAAGCGGCATTTCATTTCATCTCTCACCCAACTGCACTCCTGCATATTTTATTTTTCTTTTGCAGCATTAAACTCTTCTTTTATTTCTTCTAAAAGTCCCGGATTAGTAAGCACATCACTTATTGAATCCGCCATGATTTTAGCTGCATAAACAATTGCATCATGTGCCGCCTGTGATTTTCCGGCATCAAGATATTCCTGTGAATGTGGCTGTGCATCAGGCTGTGTAAAAGCAATTCTTATACATGAACCCGGCACTTCATACAGCACATTTCCAAAATCTGTTGAGCCTGTTTTCTCACGCGGAGGTGCAATTGCAGGTGCATTTTCATATGACGCATTTTCCATCAGAAGATTGTTTACCTTATGGCATACAACTTTACTCTTAAACGGAAGGTCCCTTTGAATTTCATAAGTTGTATCCGTCATAAGCGAAGCACCTTTGATTATATTATAAAACCGCTCAACAACTTCATCAAGATATTTTGTACTGTAAGAGCGAAGAGTATATTCCGCAACCGTTAAATCCGGCACAACATTTGGAGGCCCTCCTGCATTACGTATTGTATAATGCATACGTGTATCGTCCGTTACATGTTCACGAAGCATTTCTATTGCATGAAATGATAAAAGTGCCGCATCTAATGCACTTCTGCCCTGTTCAGGACTTATTGCGGCATGACTCTTTATGCCATGAAAAGTTACAACAAAATTCTCCAATGCCATGCATTTTTCATCTACAGAAGTATTAGGTGAGCCATGTGACATAAATACAAGATCAAGTTCTTTCATATATCCTTTATCAAGCATCACAATCTTTCCACCAAGAGTTTCTTCTGCCGGAGTTCCATACACAACAATTGTGCATGGATACTCTGACATACATTCTTTTACTGCTATTGCTGCACCAATCCCTGCCGGTCCCTGAAGATGATGCCCACATGCATGTCCTATCTTTTCAAGTGCATCATATTCAACAAGGATACCGATTACAGGACCTCCGCTTCCGTTTTTCCATTCAGCACGAAACGCTGTAGGAAATCCCGTTCCTCTTTCCACCTCAAATCCTTCTTTTTCAAGATAGCTGCAAAGAAGTTCTGCGGATTGATATTCTTCGCCGCTCACTTCTGATAAATCAAATATTTTATCAGCCATTGCCGTAAGCTCATCGCGACGGTTTTCTATTGATTTTCCAAGTTTTTGTTTTAAATTATTCATCATTTTTATTTCCATTTTAATATCCTATGATAAGTGCCCCAAGCATAAATAAACAGCCCAATGCAGTCCATATAAGGAAAAGCGGCATCATAAATTTGAGCCATTTGCTGTATGGAATCTTTGATACTGCAAGATATCCCATAAGTGATGATGACATTGGAAGCACAGAGTTAGAGAAACCATCTCCAAGCTGGAATGCAAGAACTGCTGTCTGGCGTGAAATTCCAACAAGATCTGATACGGGTACCATAAGAGGCATCGTTACTGCTGCCTGACCTGTTCCTGATACAATTACACAATTGATAAGTGACTGGCATATAAACATGCCGACTGCTTTAATTGAACCCGGCATAACATTAACAATATTAACAATTCCATAGACAATTGTATCAAGAATTTTTGCATCACTTAATATAACTTCGACTGTACGTGCGATACCAATTATAAGACATCCAACAACAATGCCTTTTGCTCCATTGCCAAATTCCTTTGCAATCCTGCTTGGTCCATAACCACTTACAAGCCCACAGGCTATTCCCATAAAAATAAATAATCCCGACATTTCCTCAAAATACCAGCCTTTTTTAGAAAGTCCGTAAATAAGTATTCCAAATCCTGCTGCCATGATTACAAGAACTGCTATCTGACTCTTTGATATACTGTCAGATACATCTTCAAATGTATATTCTGTATCTTCCTGAATTCCATATATAACACTCTTTTCAGGATTCGCTGCTACTTTTTTTGCATAAATAATTATATATGCACTTGTAGCGGCAAGAAGAATGACAAGGATAACTATTCTGTAAGCCATTCCAGAAAAAAGCTGAAGTTCTGCTATATCCTGTGCCACACCGACATTGAAAGGATTAAGTATACCCGCCGTAAAGCCTACTGCTGCACCAAGTGCAATCATCGCTGTTCCTGTAACTTTATCAAGGCCAAGAAATAAAGCAAGTGTTATTCCGATTGGCACAAATATCATTACTTCTGATGACATTCCCATTGTAAATCCAAATATTGAAAATAAAGTTAAAAATACAGGAATAACTGCATATTTATGTTTTGAAAATGTCTTTGAAAGTTTTTTACATAATGCTGTCAAGGCACCTGTTGATGTAATTACTTCAAATGCACCTCCGATTATAAGCATAAATGTAATTGTTGATGCCGACTTTACAATTCCTGTGTATATAGCTGACGGAATTAATAAAGGATTGAGCGGATTAGATGCAATTCTGTGATAACTGCCCGCCTCGACAAGTGTTTTTCCTGTTGCCGCATCTTTAAATCTTGTAAATTCACCTGCCGGTATAAGATACGTTGCTATTGCTGCAATAATGATAATTGCAACAAGAATTACAAACGTATGCGGCGTTTTCCATTTTTTCTTCTGCTTTTCTTCTGGCTGCATAATTTTTTCCTTCCTGATTATAAATAAATTCGACTAACGTTTTATCAGTAACTGTAATGTTATTGACGATTGTCTTTTTATATTTTAATATAGTAAAAACCAAAAGTGAAATTATATGTTTTTATCGAAAGTATAAATTAAATTTATACTTTCACATGGAGAAATTTTATGATTACAGAAAAGGATATGCAATATATACTTACTATAGCCAATTACGGAAATCTCACAAAAGCCGCTGATGCACTGTTTCTATCACAGCCAGCTTTAAGCATTCATTTGAAGCAGCTGGAAAACTCTCTCGGTCTGCAGCTTTTTGAGCGTAAGGGCCGGAAAATGATACTTACATATGCCGGCGAAGAATTTGTCAAATCAGCAAGAGAAATTACGATGAAATGCTTTGAACTTGAAGACAGGATGATTGACATCCGAAAAAATGTCGCAGTCAGGCTGCGTATCGGCTATATGGTACGTCAGGTAGAATCTCTTTTCCCAACTGTCATGACTAAATTTAACAAACTTTACCCTCAATCTGTTGTTTATGCAATAGATGGTCATCTTCCTGAGCTTGAAGAGCAGCTTATTGCCGGTGACATTGATATGTTTTTTGGATATAACAGTATAATTAACTCACGGCTTACATATGAAACGATTTACAACGACTGCCTTGTTGCAATTCTTCCCAAAAACCATCCTGCCGCATCAATGACCGTAAAAAAGGACACTTGTAGTTATCCATGGCTTGATTTGTCCTATGTAAAAAAAGAACGATTTATCTTACAGCACAGCAATCAAAGCATTCGCCAGCTTGAAGAAGATGCCCTTCTTTATGCAGATGTTCTTCCGGAACTTACTTATAAAATAAGCAGTATTGATGCCGGAGTCCGTCTTGCCGAACAGGGCTACGGAATTGCATTTACGTTAAACAGCTACCTTTCTTCCATGAAATTATCAGATAACTCTGCCATAATGCAGGTTGGTGACCCCAATCTTTTAATTCCATTCTCTGCCGCATATCGAAAAGAAGACTCCGCCCGCCGTGAAATTCACGAATGGATAAAACTTACCTGCGATATAACCAAAAATAAAACAATCACATCATTGTAGTTTTTTAAATATTATGTTAAAATATGTCTGAATAAATAAAAGAAAGGGGCTATTATTATAATGAGTAATATAGCAGATAAGTTTGAAGAACTTGGAGTAATTCCAGTAGTAGTATTAAATGATTCAAAGGATGCTCTTCCATTAGCAAAGGCTTTAGTTGAAGGTGGTCTTCCATGTGCAGAAGTTACATTCCGTACAGAAGCTGCTGAGGAATCTATCCGTCTTATGCACGAAGCATATCCTGATATGGTACTCGCTGCTGGTACTGTACTTACAACAGAACAGGTTGACAGAGCTGTTGCAGCTGGTGCATCAGTTATCGTAAGCCCAGGTTTCGATCCTGAAGTTGTAGATTACTGTATCTCAAAGAATATTCCTGTTATGCCTGGTATCGTAACACCTTCTGAGCTTGCTCAGGCTGTTAAGAGAGGTCTTACAAGAGTTAAATTCTTCCCTGCAACAGCAGCTGGCGGAATCAAGATGATCAAAGCTATGTGTGCAGCTTACACAACAGTAAGAATTATGCCTACAGGCGGTATCAACACATCTAACCTTGAAGAATTCTTATCATGTGACAAGATTTTCTGCTGCGGCGGTTCTTGGATGGTTAAAGGTGATATGATTAAAGCTGGTGAATTCGACAAGATTCAGAAGATGACAGAAGAAGCTGTTGCTTTAGTTAAGGAAATCCGTTCTAAGTAATTCAGACTTGTTCCTGAATTATTCATCCCGGTCTTGTCCCATTACTTACATATGTTTTGTATGTAATGTGGACAGACCGGGATTTTTTATGATTCTTTGTCAAGAGTAGTGATACAATCCTTTTTTATAATATTTATTTCAAATATTGGCCATCATAAAACGGTTCGTTCAAGTGCTCTATCATCTCGCTTAAAAGATTATATTCAAGCCAACCTCTTTCTTATATTTTAATACTAACATAACTCGTCTATAATTGCAAGTATTAATATTATTTATTTATTTTAAATATTACTTGCATACTTTTAAAACATATGTTATAAGTATATCTATAGATATGCATATTTATATATTTTTGTAATTTATAC
>ERZ791569.199-NODE-199-length-47367-cov-4.970451_pt1 | contig 47367 bp, 46 predicted proteins | sample MGYA00509973_ERZ791569 | MGnify/ENA primary metagenome ERZ791569 (study PRJEB30046, sample SAMN00791902) | human gut metagenome | study: EMG produced TPA metagenomics assembly of the A metagenome-wide association study of gut microbiota in type 2...
TATCGCTCATTGCCACCTCCCCTTTCAGGGCAGGCTTTTGGGCGGTGATTGCACAAACCAAAAGGCTCCCCGGACGGGGAGCTGTCGCCGCAAGGCGACTGAGGGGTTGAGGGAAAAATGAGCAGCCCCGATGCAACCCCTCCGTCAATTCGCTATCGCTCATTGCCACCTCCCCTTTCAGGGCAGGCTTTTGGGCGGTGATTGCACAGCACCAAAAGGCTCCCTCACTGAGGGAGTCCGTCCACCAGCCAACGGACTTTCCCCCACACAATTTTATTCATAGCAGGTACACATGAAAGCAGACGTTTTTGTTGCAGAAATAGGCTCCACCACAACGCTTATCAATGCGTTTTGCGGCATAAGGAGCGGCGAACCGAAGTTCATCGGCCAGGGGCAGGCGCCAACCAGCGTGCTGGAAGGCGACGTGCGCATTGGCCTGAACGGCGCCATAGAGGACCTTAAAGCCAACCTTGGCGCGGATAAAATAGAATACGGCGAAATGCTTGCCACGTCCAGCGCGGCGGGTGGGCTTAGGATGTGCGTACACGGCCTTGTGTACGACATGACCGTTAAAGCCGCCGAAGCCGCGGCGCTTGGCGCGGGCGCGATAGTTACCATGGCCACGGCGGGCAAGCTGAGCGAATATGATATAGAGGATCTTAAAGAAGCAAAGCCGAACCTTATACTGCTTGCGGGCGGAACGGATTACGGCGAAAAGGAAACCGCGCTTTTCAACGCCCGAATGATAGCAGCAAGCGGTGTTAAGGCGCCGGTGATATACGCGGGCAACGTGCAGAATAAGCGCGCGGTGGAGGATATTTTCCAAAAAGCGGGCATAAGCTGCACCGTTACGGAAAACGTGTATCCTAAGCTTGACAAGCTTAATATTGAACCCGCGCGAAAGATAATCCATCAGGTGTTTGAGGAGCATATCATAAAAGCCCCGGGCATGGAGCATATACGCGACATGGTGACGGGCCACATAATGCCAACGCCGGGCGCGGTGATGGAGGCCGTGCAGCTTGCCTATAACGAAATCGGGGACGTTGTGGCCGTGGACATAGGCGGCGCGACCACGGACGTGCACTCAGTTACCGGCGGCAGCGAGGAAATAGGCATTCTGCTCACCACGCCCGAACCCTTCGCAAAGCGCACGGTGGAAGGCGACCTTGGCCTTTATGTAAACGCGAAAAACCTTGTTGAGCGCATTGGCGCGGATGCGCTGAGCGCGGAGCTTGGCATAGATATGGATGCGGTGATGGCGAACTATCTGCCCATACCCCAAAGCGCGGAGCAATTCAGGCTGACGGAGCGGCTCTGTAAGGAAGCGGGGCTTGTGGCGCTTGAGCGCCACGCGGGTTCGCTCAGATACGTTTATACGCCGAGCGGACGCCGCACCGTGGCGGAGGGCAAGGACCTGACCGCCGTGCGGACGATAATAGGCACGGGCGGCGCGCTGACAAGGCTGCCGCACAGGGAGCAGCTGCTGCGCGCGCTGGCGGACTGCAACGCAACGGGCATGATGCTTTATCCCAAGGCGGGCAAGCTCAGGACGTTGTTTGACGACGATTATATTATGGCGTCGCTCGGCGTGCTCAGCCGGCATTATCCGGACGCGGCGCTTTCGCTTTTGAAGCATTCGCTCGGCATATAAAGGAGAAAAAAACCATGTACCCACGCATAGTAATTGACACAAAAAAGCTGAAGCATAATATGGACGCGCTCGTTTCCATGTGCCATGAGCAGGGGATAAGCATTGGCCTTGTGAGCAAATGCGTATGCGCGGATGCGCCCATAATAGAGCTGATGAACCAAACGGAGGCGGACTTCATTGCGGATTCCCGCCTGCTGAATTTGAAGAACATAAAAACCGAAAAGCCGAAGTATCTGCTGCGCATCGCGCAGGCGTGCGAGGCCGCGGACGTTGTTGCATACAGCGACATAAGCCAACAGAGCGAGCTTTCCACCGTTAAACTCATCGCGGAGGAAGCCGCGCGGCAGAATAAGCGGCACAGAATAGTTCTCATGGTGGACATGGGCGATTTGCGCGAAGGCGTATTCTATAAAAACCGCGAGGAGCTTTTATGCATTGCCAACGCCATTAAGGAGGCGGAAATGCTGGAGCTGTACGGCATAGGCGTGAACCTTACCTGCTTTGGCGGCATAATACCGGACGAGAATAACCTTGGCGGGCTTGTTGAAACGGCGAAGTGGCTGCGGAGCGAAACGGGGCTTGGCATACCGTTTGTATCCGGCGGCAATTCAAGCAGCCTTATAATGCTTAAGGAAGGCCGCATGCCCAAGGGCATAACCAACCTGAGAATAGGGGAAGGGTATCTGCTTGGCAACGAAACGGTCACCGGCAGCGTTATGGAAGGGCTTTACGGCGATGCGTTCACGCTGGAGGCAAGCATTGCGGAGCTGAAGCGCAAGCCCTCCAAACCCATAGGCAAAAGCGGCATGAATGCCTTCGGCGAAAGCGTTGAGTTTGAAGACAGGGGAGAGATGCTGCGCGCAATACTTGCAATAGGCCGGCAGGATGCGGACATAGGCGGCCTGACCCCGCTGGACGAAGGGGCGGAGATACTGGGCGCAAGCTCGGATCACCTTATTGTGAACCTTACGGAAGCAAAGGGCAGCTTTGCCGTGGGCGATGTGCTGCGCTTCGGCGTAAGCTACGGCGCGCTGCTGAATGTATATTTGAGTGTATATGTAGACAAAATATACATTTATTGATATAATCAGAGCAAACAAGCAACAAAGGAGAGAGAGTATGCCTGTTAATCTTAAAGGACGTTCGTTTTTAACACTGAAGGATTTTTCAAGCGAGGAGATAAGGTATCTGCTTGACCTGGCGCATGACCTGAAGGCAAAGAAGCGCGCGGGAATAAAGGGGAACCTGCTTGAAGGGCGCAACATAGTGCTGCTGTTTGAAAAAACCTCCACCCGCACGCGCTGCGCGTTTGAGGTTGCCGCGTATGACGAAGGCGCAAACTGCACATTCCTTTCAAACAGCCAAATGGGCAAAAAGGAATCGCTTGAGGACACGGCAAAGGTGCTGGGCCGCTTCTATGACGGAATAGAGTTCCGCGGCTTTAAGCAGAGCGATGTTGAAATGCTTGCCAAGTACAGCGGCGTTCCCGTATGGAACGGCCTTACGGATCTTTACCATCCCACGCAGATCCTGGCCGACCTTTTGACCATAGAGGAGCATGTGCATAAGCCGCTGAACAAGGTGAAGTTCGTTTACGCGGGCGATGCGCGCAACAACATGGGCAATTCCCTTATGATAGGCGCGGCAAAGATGGGCATGGACTTCGTTGGCCTTGCGCCGAAGGAGCTTTTCCCGAGCAAGGAGCTTGTGGACGAGATGAAGGAGGTTGCAAAGACCACGGGCGCGACCATAACGCTTACCGAAAACATAGACGATGTGAAGGGCGCGGACGTTATATATACCGACGTTTGGGTATCCATGGGCGAAGAGGACCAGTTTGCCGAGCGCATAAAGCTGCTTGAGCCCTACCGCGTGAATGCGGAGATGATGGCCAAAACCGGCAATCCGGACTGCATATTCCTGCATTGCCTGCCCAGCTTCCATGATCTTGAAACCGTTGTGGGTCGCGACATACACGAAAAGTTCGGCCTTACGGAAATGGAAGTGAGCGACGAGGTGTTCCGTTCCCCCGCATCCAAGGTGTTTGACGAGGCGGAGAACCGCATGCACACCATAAAGGCCGTAATGGTAGCCACAATAGGCAGACAGTAAACAAAACAGAATAGATCTTGCTGAAAAACGGGCCATAGCATCGGCCCGTTTTTTGTGCTGAGGAAAATTAAAGTGCCGTGCCTTTTTTAGGCACGAAAAGCTGCGCCATGTCGGCGCGCTCCAGCTCCAGCAGCTTTATTTTTTTGTCAATGCCGCCGGCGTATCCGGTAAGGCTGCCGTTTGCGCCCACTACGCGGTGGCAGGGTATGATGACGGAAATTTCGTTGTGCCCCACTGCACCGCCAACGGCCTGCGCGGACATATTGGCAAGCCCCCGCTTTGCGGCAAGCTGCCGCGCAATATCGCCATAGGTAATGGTTTGGCCGTAGGGAATTTTCAAAAGAATTTCCCATACGCTTTGGCGGAACGCGGAGCCTGTGGGGTGCAGCGGCGGCAGAAAGTCCGGCTCTTTTCCGGCAAAATAAATATCCAGCCAACGCTTGGCCTCGGTAAGGGCGGGCGTGTTCTGCTCAATACGCTCCGCACTCAAATCGCGGGCAAAGTATTTCTGCCCATCGAACCAAAGTCCCCTAAGGCCGGTTCCGTCCGCGGCAAGCAATATTCCGCCCAATGGCGAATCGTAATGCTGAGTGAATATCATGGGATATACCTCCTGATTTGCCGGATTATCGGCCAATGAAATTATAGTGTAAAAAGGAAGCGGCATAAGCCGCTTCCCTAAAGGCTTTTTAAGCGTTTTTCTTAGTACATGCCGCCCATTCCGCCTGCACCGGGCGCGGGAGCCGCGGGCTCGGGAGCGGGAATGTCGCAAACCAGGCTTTCGGTGGTGAGCACCATGGCCGCTATGCTGGCCGCGTTCTGCAGCGCGCTGCGGGTCACCTTGGTGGGGTCTATGATGCCGCGGTCGGTCATCACGCCGTATTCGTCAAGCTTGGCGTCGTAGCCGTAACCGGCCTTCTTGGAGCGCTTCACGTTTTCAACAACCACGCTGCCGTCTACGCCGGCATTGATGGATATCTGACGCACGGGCTCTTCAAGGGCGCGGAGCACAATGTTTACGCCGGTCTTGTAGTCGCCCTCTGCCTTGGCGGCAAGCGCCTTGACAGCGGGGATAACGTTGAGCAGGGCTACGCCGCCGCCAGGGACTATGCCTTCTTCAACAGCGGCACGGGTAGCGTTGAGCGCGTCCTCAATGCGCAGCTTGAATTCCTTCATTTCAACCTCGGTAGCCGCACCGACCGCTATAACGGCAACGCCGCCGGCCAGCTTGGCAAGGCGCTCCTGCAGCTTTTCCTTGTCGTATTCGCTGGTGGTTTCCTCTATCTGGGCGCGGATGGAGCTGATGCGGGCCTTAATCTCGCTGGGATCGCCTGCGCCTTCAACTATGGTGGTGTTTTCCTTGTCCACCTTTACCTGGCGGGCGGTACCGAGCTGATCAACCGTGGTCTCCTTCAGTTCCATGCCAAGCTCTTCGCTTATCACCTGGCCGCCGGTGAGCACGGCTATATCCTGCAGCATGGCCTTGCGCCTGTCGCCAAAGCCGGGGGCCTTGACCGCAACGCAGGTGAACGTGCCGCGCAGCTTGTTGACCACCAAGGTGGCAAGGGCTTCGCCCTCAACATCCTCGGCAATTATCAAAAGCTTCCTGCCCTGCTGAACAACGGCCTCCAGAACCGGCAGTATCTCCTGAATGTTGCTTATCTTCTTTTCGGTGATGAGGATATAAGGATTATCCAGCACCGCCTCCATCTTATCGGTATCGGTCACCATGTAGGCGGAGGCATAGCCGCGGTCGAACTGCATACCTTCGACAACGTTAAGCTCGGTCTTCATGGTCTTGGATTCTTCAATGGTGATAACGCCGTCGTTACCGACCTTTTCCATAGCGTCGCTTATCAGCACGCCGACCTTTTCATCGCCGGCGGAAATGCTTGCGACCTGGGCAATGGCCTGCTTGTTTTCAACGGGCTTGGATATCTTCTTCAGCCCTTCCACGGCCTCGTTGACGGCGGCCTCTATGCCGAGCCTGATGCCCATGGGGTTTGCGCCCGCGGCAACGTTCTTCATGCCCTCATGCACTATGGCCTGCGCAAGCAGGGTGGCGGTGGTGGTGCCGTCGCCGGCAACATCGTTGGTCTTGGTGGCAACCTCACGCACGAGCTGAGCGCCCATGTTTTCAAACGGATCCTCAAGCTCTATTTCCTTGGCGATGGTCACGCCGTCGTTAGTGATGAGCGGTGCGCCGTATTTCTTGTCCAGCACCACGTTGCGGCCTTTGGGGCCAAGGGTTATCTTTACCGTGTTTGCAAGCTGGTTAATGCCGCTCTCAAGTGCGCGGCGGGCTTCTTCACCGTATTTAAGCTGCTTTGCCATAATTCGTTTCCTCCTGATTATTCAACTATCGCAAGTATGTCGCTCTGGCGGACGATTATGAACTCCTCGCCGTCCAGCTTCACTTCTGTTCCGGCGTACTTGGAGAATATTACCTTGTCGCCTGCTTTAACATACATCTTAACCTCTTTGCCGTCTACCACGCCGCCGGGGCCTACTGCTATAACCTCGCTCACAACGGGCTTTTCCTTAGCGCTGCCGGTAAGTATAATGCCGCTTTTGGTGGTTTCTTCGACTTCTGCGCTCTTCAGCACGACCCTGTCGGCCAAGGGATTGAGTTTCATGGTTCAATGCCTCCTTATGTTATATCGATTGATTACAATTTTAGCTGTTAGCACTCGACTTGGTTGAGTGCTAATCCACAATGGGTATAATACCCCAATACCGCCGCCAATTCAAGGGCAATATTCATATTTCACAATTCCTTTCCATTTTTGCGAAAATGCCGCTTAAATGTTCGCATAAGGCATGATATACTATGAATAAATCCCGAAAGGAGACATTATTATGCACGGCTTTGACAAATGGGACGCGCGGTTCATGGAGCTGGCGCACACAATTGCCAACTGGGCAAGCTGCTATCAGGAAAACAGGAAAATAGGCGCGGTAATAGTGAAGAACAAGCGCATATTGACCACGGGGTATAACGGCGCGCCCGCGGGCGTGAAAAGCTGCGTGGAGCGCGGCGAATGCATGCGGCGCAGGCTGAACATACCCTCCGGCACGCGGCACGAGCTTTGCTATGCCATCCATGCCGAGCAGAATGCCATAATACAGGCCGCCAAGTTAGGCGTATCGATAGAGGGGGCAACGCTTTACTGCACGCACCAGCCCTGCGTTATATGCGCAAAGATGATAGTCAATTCCGGCATAAGCCGCGTTGTGTACGGCGAAGGGTATCCGGACGAATTTGCAATGCAGATGTTTGAAATGGCAGGCGTAAAGATAGAGCGGTACGAGGAGGAGCGAAATTAGCATGAAAAGCATAAAGCCGGGCCGCAGGCGCAGCCGGTATAATGCCGTTGGAGCGGTGATAGGCATAGTATTCGGCATAATATGGACGATAGCGGCTCTAAGCATGGGCGCGCCGTTCTTTTTTCCGCTGTTCGGGCTTGTGTTCATAGGCATGGGCGTATACAACGCCGTGTATAATTACAGAAACGCAACAAGCGAAAACCGATACAGCGAATTTGACATTACCGATGAGAATGAAGAACCGGACCCGCTAAACGAGCGCTACGGCGCGAGAAAGAGCGCGGACGGCGGCGGTGCGAATACCGTTCACGGCGGCGGGTTTTGCCCGTATTGCGGGGCGAAGGCGGAGAAAGGCTATGAATACTGCCGCAGTTGCGGCAAAAAGCTGCCGGATTGATAATGCGGAAATTTGCTGTTGCATAGTTAGTGCATATGGCATATAATAAAGGCGCTTCGGGGTGTGGTGAAAGTCCATACCGGCGGTGATGCGGCATATGCCGACAAGCCCGCGAACCCGCGCTCTGCGGGCCGAGCCGGTGAGAACCCGGGGCCGACGGTTACAGTCCGGATGGTAGAAGCCGTTATTTTAACGCGTGTTTTATTGAATTCCCCAAAGCATGGGGAATTTTTTATTTGGAGGAAAAACCTTATGCGAAACAAAAGAGTGGAAAAATTGGTCAAGCTGGCGCTGCTGTGCGCAATGTCGCTGGTGCTGATGTATGTTGTGCGCTTCCCGCTCATACCCTCGCTGCCCTTTTTGGAATACGATATGGCGGACGTGCCCATATTGATAGGCGCGTTCATGTTCGGCCCGCTTGAGGGGCTTCTGCTCACGGCGGTCGTAAGCCTGCTTCAGGCGCTCACGGTGTCCGCCGGGTCCGGCTGGGTAGGCTGCGCCATGCACTTTTTCGCAACGGGCGCGTTTGCCGTGGTCGCGGGCATAATATACCGCCGCCGCCACAATATGCGCGGCGCAATAGAGGGCCTGCTCGTAGGCTCCGCAACCATGATAGCCGTAATGGTGCCGCTGAACTATTTCCTTACGCCCATATTCGTAAGCGGGCAGAACATGACCTATGCCGCCGCGCAGGGCTATATATGGAGCGTTATGTGGAGCTTTGTGGCGTTTAACTCCGCCAAGGCCGCCATAAACTCGGTTGTGACGTTCGTGGTGTATAAGCCGCTCTCAAGACTGTTCCATAAGGAGTTTGGAATGAAGTAGGGGGGCGCTAAGCCAAAAGGCGCCACCGCTTGCGGGGGAGCCTTTGGGTGCGTCTTACAAGCTCATACATATAAACAATGGGGACGCACAGCGTCCCCAAATCTTTGCAATCTTATTATTCTTCCCTACTCCCCCATATACACCTTTTCAAGCGTAAGGTCGCTGCCGCAGAGCAGCACGTCCGCGCGGAGGCCTTCGGCTATCGCGCCGAGTTCGTTTTCAAGGCCGTACCTTCGCGCGGGGTTGAGCGTTGCCGCGGCAATGGCCTGCTCAAGCGGTATGCCCGATTCGTGTATGCGGCGCACGCCCTGAAACAGCGGCATTACGGAGCCCGCCAGCGTGTCCGTCCCGTCCACCGTGGCGCGGCCGTTTGCAAGGCGTATCTTCATGCCGTCCGGCGAAGGGTATACACCTTCCGCCATGCCGCAGGCGGCTATGGAATCGCTTATCAGTATTATGCGCTCAGGCCCCATCAGTCTGAACAAAGCCCGTATCATGGGCGGCTGAACGTGCAGCGCGTCGTCTATCAGCTCCGCCGTAACGTCATTGGTATCCGCTGCCGCGGCGATAGGCCCGGGCGCGCGGTGCAGCATGGGCTGCATGCAGTTGAAGGTGTGCGTAAGATTGGAAAAGCCCGCCTCAAAAGCCTGCATGGCAACGTCGTACTCCGCGGCGCTGTGCGCGAAGGACACCAGCTTTTTGCCCTTCAGCTTTTTTGCAAGGTCTATCGCCCCGTCAAGCTCCGGCGCCATGCATACCGCGCGTATGCAGCCCTCCGCAGCGTCGTCAAGGCGGCGCAGCATCTCCCCGTCCGGCAGGTGCAGAAATTTAGGATTATGCGCGCCGCGCTTTTCATAGGAAAGGAACGGCCCTTCAAGATATACGCCAAGGCAGCGGCTCTCGCCCGCCGGTTTTTGCTTCACGGCCCTTGCCGCGGCGCGGCAGCGAAGGGCAAGGCTTGCTTCATCCATCGCCATGGTGGCGAAAAGGAACGCCGTTGTGCCGCTTTGTGCAAGCGCCCTGCGTGCGGCGGCCGATGTAGCTTCATCCTCGGCAAAGTATTCGCTTTGCAGCATGGCGTGCGTATGCGTATCTATGCAGCCGGGCAAAAGCAGCTTCGCCCCGCCGTGCGGCGCGGCGTCCGCCATGTCCACGCGGTCTATATACCCATTCTTTATGCTTACGCTGCCGTAATGCAGCCGCGCATCTGATGAAAAGTAATTCACCCCGTCAAAGCGCATATCCATTGCCAACGCTCCTTATTTGCGCTTCGCAAGCTCCGATATTTTGTGGAAATTTTCCATTATATACGGATATCCGCCCTTGGAATGGGGTACAAGGCAGTTTGAACAATCCTTTACGCCGTTTTCGGTGTAAACGAAATTGCCGCCGCATTTATCGCCCAGCGCATACAGCGGGCAGTAGCAGAAAAGGCAGTTGAAAAACTCCCTGCTCGCCTTTGCGTGGCAGGGGAAATACGGGCAGGCGGTGTTCTGAAAATACGCATACGGCGCGCGCTCGTCAAATTCAAACTTTTTTTCTTCCATGGCAGCAGTCCTCCTGATATTATTCTATACAAAACATTATCATTTGTTTGCCGCCGTGTCAACAAACATTGTTGACAGACATCGCCGCGGGCGGCTATACTATATTCGTATAAGCAGCACATTACGGCGCTGAGAATTACCGAATTATTTTAAGGAGATAAGCCCCAGTGAAAAAGTTAGTTATAGCCCTTGGCGGCAACGCATTGCAGGAAGCCGGAAAGCCCGCAACCGCGCAGGCTCAGCTTGAGGTGGTGGAAAAGACCAGCGAATACATAGCGGATATTGTTGAACGCGGCTACGAAGTTATAGTTGCGCACGGCAACGGCCCGCAGGTGGGCAGAATAGTTATACAGAACGAGGTTGCAAGCGCATCCACCCCCGCCATGCCGTTCGATGTTTGCGGCGCAATGAGCCAGGGCATGATAGGCTACCATATTCAGCAGGGGCTTTCCAAAGTCCTGCGCCACAGGGGAATAAACAAAAACGTGGTCACTGTCGTTACCCAGGTGGTGGTGGATAAGGACGACCCGAAGTTCAAGGCGCCGTCAAAGCCCATAGGCCCCTTCTATACCGAAGAAGAAGCCAAGGCCATAGCCGAAGAAAAGGGCTATACCATGAAGGAGGACGCGGGCCGCGGCTGGCGCAGGGTAGTCGCATCGCCGCTGCCGGTTGAAATAGTTGAGCTGGACGCGGTGAAAACGCTTAACGATGCGGGCTTTGTGGTGGTCACCGTGGGCGGCGGCGGAATACCCGTTATCCGCAACGATGCGGGCGATCTTGAAGGCGTTGCCGCGGTTATAGATAAGGACCTTGCCAGCGAAAAGCTTGCGCGGGACATGGACGCGGACGCGCTTGTTATATTGACGGCGGTTGAAAAGGTGAGTATAAACTTCAAAAAGCCCGATCAGAAGGACCTTGACCGCATGAGCGCGGCGGAAGCTAAGCAATATATAAAGGAAGGTCACTTCGCCCCCGGCAGCATGCTGCCCAAGATTGAGGCCGCGCTTAACTTCGTTGAAAGCAAGCCGGGCCGCATAGCGATAATTACCAGCCTTGATAAGGCCGTGGACGCTATCGAGGGCCGCGCTGGCACCACCATAACAGAATAAACATTCACAATATAAATATCATCTGGAGGACAGCATGAACAAATACGAAAACAACGTTGGGGTGCTTATCCCCGAAATTCTGCTCCCTAAGGAAGGGACGGACATGACCAAGTGGGCCGTGGTAGCGTGCGACCAGTTCACCTCCCAGCCCGATTATTGGCAGGAAACCGAAAGCATAGTGGGCGACGCCCCTTCCACGCTCAGGCTTATGCTGCCGGAAATGTACCTTGAAAAGCCGGACGAGGCCGAACGCATAGAGAAAATAAACGCCACGATGAAGAACTATCTTGATACGGGCGTGCTTGAAAACATAGGCCGGGGCATAATGTATGTTGAGCGCCGCGCGGGCGCGAACGTGCGCCACGGCATAATGGTTGCGCTGGACCTTGAGTGCTACGATTATTCCAAGGGCTCAACCACGCTTATCCGTGCCACGGAGGGCACCATAGTTGAGCGTATACCGCCCCGCCTTCGCATAAGGAAGGACGCGCCTGTGGAGCTGCCGCACATACTGGTGCTTATAGACGACCCCGAGCGCACCGTGATAGAGCCCATAGGCGAAAGCGTGGGCGAAAGCGAAAAGCGCTACGACTTTGAGCTGATGCAGGGCGGCGGCCACATAAAGGGCTATTTCATAAAGGACGATGCCCGCATAGACCGCGCGCTGCGCGCGCTTGAGGCGCTGGCAAGCCCCGAGGTATTCTCCGCCAAGTACGGCACCGATGCACCCAGCCTCCTTTTTGCCATGGGCGACGGCAACCATTCCTTCGCCACGGCAAAGGCCAACTGGGAGCAGATAAAGAAAACCCTTTCGCCGGAGGAAGCGGCGAACCATCCCGCACGCTATGCGCTGGTGGAGCTTGAAAACGTGCACGATTCCGGCATAGAGTTCGAACCCATACACCGCGTTGTGTTCGGCGTGGATACGCATAAGGCCATAGCATGGCTGAGCGAAAAGCTGAGCGAGCAGAACGGCGAAACCGAAATGCACCTTTACGGCTCCAAGGCCGAGCGGGACGATGCCATGGCTGCAAACGCCTGTTCTAAGTGCCACTTGCTGCCCTTTATGATAAAGGAAGGCTACGGCTACTTTAAGGTGAGCGACCCCGCGGCGCAGCTTGAGGTAGGCACGCTGCAGAACGCGCTGGACATATTCATAAAGGAGACCGACGGCGCGGCCATAGACTATATCCATGGCGAGCAGGTTGTTGACGAGCTTGGCCGCAAGGATAATAACATAGGCTTCATACTGCCCAACATGGGCAAGAGCGCCTTCTTTAAGACCGTTATATTCGACGGCGCCCTTCCCCGCAAAACCTTCTCAATGGGCGAGGCGAACGAAAAGCGGTACTATCTTGAGTGCCGCAAGATATCCAAATAACTTCCCGGAAAATAAAATCCACGGCGGGGGCGGCAGTATGCTGCGCGCCCCCGTTGGCTTATACTTAGCAACAGCATGAATTCTTTAGCGGACAGCGTATCGGCCGTTGTGCTGATACTTATGCTCATTGCCGTGGGCTACATAATGGGCAGAATAGGCCTGATGAAAAAGGAACACAAGAGCTTTGTCATAAAGCTGCTTGTGAATATTTCCGTTCCCTGCATGTGCATACACAATGTGTTTACGGATTTTTCCGTGGAGCTTATAAAAAGTGCGGGCGCGCTGCTGCTTACGCCCATGCTTTTCAACATTGCCATGATCCTCATAGCCCTTGCCGCTGCCAAGGCCATGAAAATAAGCCATAGGCGCTTCGGCGGGTTTGTGGTAATGTGCGCCATGTCCAATTCCCTGTTCGTGGGGTATCCCGTATGCACGGAGCTTTTCGGCGCGGAGGGCACGCCGTATGTGATGTGCTTCTATATGATGAACACGTTTTTCTTCTGGGCGATAGGCGCAACCATGATATACATGAGCGCGGGGGAGAGCAGGCTCAGCATTAAGGAAATAGGCAAAAAGCTTGCATCCCCGCCGCTTATTTCGCTGCTTGCGGCGGTTGCGCTGCTGCTTATGGGCGTTAAACTGCCAAGCCTTTTTGAAAGCTTCACCAAGTATATGGGCAATACGGTAACGCCGCTTGCGCTCATATACATCGGCTTTTTGATATATGAAACGGGGCTGAAGAATCTGAAGCCCGATGCCGGCATATGGGTCGTAAGCGGTATGCGGTTCATAATATCGCCGCTGATAATGCTTTTAATGTGCCGCATATTCAATATAGGCGGAATGGCGCAGAGCGTTTTTATGATAGAGGCGGCAATGCCCGTTATGACGCAGAGCGTGGTGGTTTCCGCCTACGCGGGCGCGGATGAAAAATACAACGCATTGGGCATGGGCTTTACGTCAATACTTTGCCTTATAGCCGTGCCGGTGCTTATGCTGATATTCGGCTGAGCCGTTCAAGGGGGACTGAAATGAGATCTAAATACGCCGTAAAGCCGCACATAAAGCCGGTTTACGATATGCTCACGCTTCTGCTCAGGCCGTATCTTCGGCTGAAGTATCGCTTCCGCGTGCCGAAGGATATTCCCGTGCTGCCCGATGGGCCGATAGTGCTGCTGGGCAGCCACACGGGCAATCTGGATTTTCTTTTTGCGCTGGCAACGCTTAGGCAAAAGCGGTTCCACGCCGTTGTGGCGGCGCACTTTTACCGCAACCGCCGCATAGCGTGGTTACTGAGCCTGTTCCGCTGCATAAAAAAGGAGCAGTTCCGCGCGGACGTGGAAAGCATTGCCCGCATGAAGAACACGATAGAGATGGGCGAAAGCCTGCTGATATACCCCGAGGGCGAGGTGAACGGCACGGGCCGCACCGCCCCCTTCAGCGACAGCATAGCCAAGCTTGCAAAGCTGCTCAAGGCCCCGCTTTACGCCGCGCGCACGCACGGCGGCTATTTCACCCGCCCCAAATGGAACCCCGTGCAGCGGCGCGGCAAGGTGGAAACGGAGATAGAGCTCATCGCCACGGCGGAGGAAGTGAAAAGCCTGAGCATGAATGAGCTTTACGCACGGATAGAACAAAAGCTGTTCGTGGACGATTACGCATGGCAAAAGCGGCGCATGATACCCTTCGGCGGCAAAAACATGGCCAAGGGATTGGAAAACCTATTATACCTTTGCCCCAAATGCGGCGGCGAATTAACAACCCGCACCGATGGGAACGACATATACTGCGCCGCCTGCGGCAACCGCGGCACGGTGGACGAATACGGCTTTCTGCATCCCGTGGGCGAAGGCAGCGTTATACCGGAAATGGTGCCGGACTGGGTGGAGCTTGAGCGGGACGCGCTGCGCCGCGAGATAGCGAAGGATGACTTTGCGCTCAGCGCGCCGTGCCATATTCAGTATCACCTTGACCCAAACACCACCGCGCATACGGACGTGGGCCGCGGCACGGCAACGCTTACGCATACGGAGCTGATATACGAGGGCACGGCGGAGGGCAAGCCGATACGCTATGCGTTCCCGCTTGAGGGGATATATAAATTCCCGTTCAACATGGGCAATCAGTTCGATGTGCCCAACACCATCCGCACGATAAGCATAAGGCCGGAGAATAAGCAGATAAACGAAAAGTTCGTGCTTGCGCTGCCGCTTATACATGAATATATAAACACGAAAAATGCATGAAAATGCATAAAAATAATTCGCCGTACCCCCTTGACACGGACGTGCGGCGGTGCTACAATGCACAAAAACCGTTGAGGAAGAGTAAGTAAGCTTTGATTCTGTTCTTTCAGAGAGCCGCGGGCGGTGAAATCGCGGCAGAGCATGGCAATGCCGAATGGACTTCTGAGGGCGAGCGGAAAAGCGAAAGCCGAGTATGCAAGCCGGAGCAAAGGCTCTCCGTTACCAAAGGCCGGCGTATGAATGTACGCAACGAGAGGGCGCGTTTTTAATATATGCGCCAAGCCGGGTGGCACCGCAGGAATTTTTTTAGAAGAATTGCTCCTGTCCCAGCGATCGCAGTAAGTTGTGGTCGCTGCGGGCGGGAGTTTTAATTTTAAGATTTTTTGACCCAAGGAGGTAGATGGACAATGTTTCGCAAGGGAAGGCGATGGCGCGGCGCGCCGGTATCGCAAGCATATTTTGACATTTGACCGAAAAACCAAACCCATTGACCAAGAAAGGATAAAACAATGAAAAAGATATTCGCTTTTGTGCTCAGCATAATAATGGCCGCGGCGTGCATGGCCGCATGCTCCCCCTCAAACCCCGCCCCCGCAAACGATGCGGACGGCAAAACCGTAAAGGTCGGCATATGCAATTACGTTGACGATGCTTCCCTTAACCAGATTGTTGAAAACATTCAGGCCCGCCTTAAAGAGATAGGCGACGAAAAGGGCGTTTCGTTCGATGTATCCTACGATAACTGCAACGCGGACGCGAACCTGCTTACGCAGATAATTTCAAACTTCATCGCGGACGATGTGGACATAATGATAGGCGTGGCTACGCCGGTTGCAATGGCTATGCAGGCCGCGACAGAGGACAACGGCATTCCCGTGGTTTTCGCAGCCGTGTCCGACCCCGTGGGCGCGGGCCTTGTAGAATCGATGGAAGCGCCGGGCAGCAACGTTACCGGCACTTCGGACTATCTTGACACGGCGGCCGTTATGCAGCTAATCACCGCCGCCGACCCGGACGTGAAGAACATAGCCCTGCTTTACGACATCGGGCAGGATTCCTCCACCGCCGCAATAGCCAACGCCAAGGAATATTTGGACGCTAACGGCATTGCCTACGGCGAATACACCGGCACCACCGTGGATGAAGTTACCCTTGCCGTGCAGGCGCTTATAGCGGACGGCGTGGACGCCGTGTTCACCCCCACGGATAACACCATAATGAAATCCGAGCTCAGCATATACGAAATGCTTCAGGAGGCGGGCATACCGCACTACACCGGTGCGGACTCCTTCGCACTCAACGGCGCATTCTTGGGCTACGGTGTGGATTACGCGGCGCTGGGCGTTGAAACGGCAAACATGGCGGCAGATATAGCGCTTGACGGCGCAAAACCCGCGGACACGGCAGTTAAGACATTCGACAACGGCTGCGCCACCATAAACACCGAAACCTGCGAAAAGCTGGGCTTTAACTATGATGAAATATGCAAGGCGTTCGAGCCGTTCTGCACCAAGATACAGAGCATAGTTACGGCGGAAAGCTTTGACGAAGTGAAATAACGAACCCCGTAAGAAAGGCAAAGAAAAATGGGACTTGATCAGATATTGGCGCTGCTGCAGACGGCGCTTGAGCTGGGGCTTATATCCTCGCTTACGGTGCTGGCGCTGTTTTTAAGCTATTCAATGCTTAACGTGTGCGATCTTTCCACGGACGGCTGCTTTACGCTGGGCGCCGTGGTGGGCGCGGCGGTGGCCATATCGGGACACCCGTATTTATCCATACCGGCGGCCATGCTTGCGGGCGTGGCTTCCGGCTTTATAACCGCCATACTGCAAACCAAAATGGGCGTGAACAGCCTGCTTGCGGGCATAATAGTAAACACGGGGCTGTATTCCGTGAACATTGCCATAATGGGCGGATCAAGCATACTGAACATGAACAAGGCCGATACCGTGTTCACGGCAGTTAAGTCCGCGCTTGCGAAGATTAACCTGAGCGAGCAATATAAGCTTGTCGTTGCCGCGGCGGCGGTAATCATAATAGCGGTGCTGCTGGGGCTTTTCCTCAAAACGCGGCTTGGCCTTGCCATCCGCGCCACCGGCGACAATCCGGACATGGTGCGCTCCTCCTCCATCAATCCCGTTTTCACGACCATAATAGGCCTGTGCGTTGCCAATTCGTTCACGGCGCTTTCCGGCTGCCTGCTTGCGCAGGCGCAGAAGTCCGTGAATATAGATATCGGCGGCGGCATGGTGACCATAGCCCTTGCCTCTTTGTTGATAGGCAACGTATTCTTGGGCAAAAAGAAAATGCCGCTCAGGATAGCCGGCATGGTGCTGGGCGCGTTCGTGTTCCGCCTTGTGTACACGATAGCCCTGCGCTTCAATATGCCGGCATTCATGCTCAAGCTTGTGTCGAGCGTAATAGTGGTCGCGGCAATATCCATTCCGTATATAAAGCAGCAGCTTCCGCTGATAAAGCGCAGGCTTGAAAGCCGCAAACGGGAGGGCAACGCCAATGCTTAAAATAGACAACATTACAAAATCCTTTTCCGTCGGCACGGAAACGCGGCGCGCGCTTGACGGCGTGAGTCTGAACGTTAAAAAAGGCGACTTTATAACCATAATAGGCGCAAACGGCGCGGGGAAATCCACCCTGTTCAACGCGATCGCCGGAAGCTTCATAACCGACAGCGGCACGATAAGCCTTGACGGGCAGGACATAACGCTCATGAGCGAATATAAGCGCGCGCACAGCATAGGCAGGCTGTTTCAGGACCCCATGCGCGGCAGCGCGCCGGGCATGACCATTGAAGAAAACCTTGCCCTTGCGGCGGGCAGCGGAAAATGGCTCAGCCGTGTTTCCAAGCGGGACAGGGAGCTTTTCCGCGAAAAGGTATCCATGCTCGGCATGGGGCTTGAAGATAGGTTCGACCAAAGCGTGGGCGGCCTTTCCGGCGGGCAAAGGCAGGCGCTTACGCTTATCATGGCGACCATAAACCCGCCAAAGCTCCTTTTGCTGGATGAGCACACGGCGGCGCTGGACCCGGGCGCGGCGGAAAAGATACTGCGCGTTACGGATTCGATAATACGCGAACATAACCTGACATGCCTTATGATAACGCATAATATGCAGTCCGCATTGGAGCTGGGCAACCGCACCATAATGATGGACAAAGGCAAAATAGTTATGGATGTGTCCGGCAATGAGCGAGCGGCGCTTACGGTGAACGATCTTCTGCTAAGGTTTCGCGAAATATCGGGCAAAGCATTGGATAACGACAGGATGCTGCTTATATAACCCTATACAATAGAAAAGAGCGGTTGCGCGCCGCTCTTTTTATATCCGTATTATTCTGTAACTCGGCTTGTAGGCTTGCCTGTATGCTTCGCTGTGGGAAACGGGCGGAAAGCCTGCCTTTTCATATTTGCCTAAATATTCGTCAAGCTCCGCCGTGCCGAAGCCGAAGCGGCCTTCGGCGCACACTGCCTTCAGCGTATCCAGCTTCGCCTTAAAACCGGCCGTGCTGCCATGCACTCCGTTTGCCGCGGCGGCGAACGCCGCATTCAGCCGCTCAAGCGGAAGCACGTTCGTGTCCACCGCCGCAAGGTTCACCCTTGCTATGCCGCAGCCTATGTATTCATACAGCGGCATTGTCTCGTCATGAATAATCCGGGCGTATTCAGCCTTCAGCCGCTCGAGCGCGGCGGCCTCGTTTTTTATCATGTGTCCGCTGCCGAATTCGCCCTGATATATCAGCTTCACGGCATCCGTGGGCCGCATAAGCGGATAGCGCGCCGCATGCGCGCACAGCACGCCGTAAAGTTCGTCCGTTTCAGCCATTGCGCCTGTTCCTTTCAGTCTTATGAATACTCTGTCCGTATAATAGCATCATATCGGCCCCGATGCAAGCAAACGGGCTCTGTGTGCGCAGGTAAAAGCTTTTTTACATATAATCATTATAACTATAACAATATGCGGCTATAAGTTAGGTGTAATTGACAAAACATATAAGCATACCTTATAATTATTGTGTCGTATTTTGGCCGGGTGACGTGCCGGAAAAAAAGGAGATAAAAATGGCCCTGTTATTCGATACCCATGTACAAAAAATGAAGTACAACGTGCTTAGGGAAGTTGCAAAACTTGCCTACCGCGATGAGCTGACCCCGCAGAGAATAATGGAAATTGCCCCGCGAATAATTCCGGAAGGCAAGCCCATGTTCCGCTGCTGCATATATAAAGAGCGCGCCATTATAAACGAGCGCGTAAGCATGGCCCTTGGCGGGGATGAGGACGGCACGGTAGTAGGCGTGCTGCCCATTGCGTGCGACGAATGCCCCGTTGACGGCATTCAGGTATCCGCTGCCTGCCGCGGCTGCCTTGCGCACCGCTGCAAGGATAACTGCCCCAAGGACGCCATAAGCATAATTGACCACAAGGCCGTTATAGACAAAGAAAAATGCATAGAATGCGGCAAGTGCATGGCTGTTTGCCCTTATTCGGCAATAGTTAAGCACACGCGCCCCTGCGTAAATGCCTGCAAGCCGCAGGCCATACACATTGATCAGAACACCGAGAAGGCCGTTATAGACAAGGAAAAGTGCATTTCCTGCGGCGCGTGCGTGTATCAATGCCCCTTTGGCGCAATAACCGATAAGTCTGACATAACAAAGGTAATATCCCTTATCCGCGATTCCAATTTGAACAGGGATTATCATGTTTATGCCGTGGTGGCCCCCAGCATGGCCAGCCAGTATCCCAACGCCGTGCCGGAGCAGGTGGTTGCCGGCATAAAGGCGCTGGGCTTCCATGCGGTTGTTGAAGCCGCGTGGGGCGCGGACATGGTGGCGTGGCTTGAAGCGCAGGAGCTTGTTGAAAAAGGGTTCCTCACGTCCTCCTGCTGCCCGGCGTTCGTGAATTATATAAACCGCCATTTCCCCTCCCTCAAGGAGCATGTGTCCCACAACCTTTCCCCGATGGCGCAGATGGCAAAATGGCTGCACGAAACGGACGAAAACTGCCACGTTGTGTTCATCGGGCCCTGCATAGCCAAAAAGGCCGAAACCAAGTATACCGACGCGGGCAAGTACGTTGACTATACAATAACGTTTGAAGAGATGCAGGCCATGTTCTCCGCCCGCGGAATAGACGTGACCACCATGCACAAGGCGGAGCTTGACAACGCATCCTTCTACGGGCGCATATTCGCCCGCTGCGGCGGACTGGCGGAGGCCGTGACAGAGGCGCTCAAGGAGCAGGGCGTGAGCGAGGAGCAGTTCAAGCTCAACGCCGTATCCTGCAACGGCATTGCGGAATGCAAAACCGCCCTTTTCAAAAAGCAGAAGGGCATATTGAAGGAAAACTTTATTGAGGGCATGGCGTGCGTAAACGGCTGCATAGGCGGCCCGGCGTGCCTGAGCCACAGCTCCAAAAACTTCGCGCAGGTTGACGCATACGGCAAATCCTCAATGGAAAATACCATCGCGGATGCCATAAGGGTTATGCAGATACTCAACCCCGCCCTTGACGTGAAGGGGGACGGCGAGGTTGAAAAGGAAATAGAAGAAATAGAACATACAAAATAAATAAGCCGGAGGAACAGCGATGATAACCGTATCCGTATGCATTGGCAGCGCCTGCCATAAAAGAGGCTCCTACGCCATACTGAACCGCTTTAAGCAGCTTGTGCGGCAGCACGGCGCAGAGGACAGGGTGAACGTTGCGCCCGTGTTCTGCCTGGGCGAATGCGCAAACGGCGTATCCGTAAGGATAGACGATCAGCTTGTGCTTGGCATGTGCGAAGATAACGTGGACGCAACATGGGAGCAGCTTGTGCTGCCGCGCATAGGATAAGCGGGTAACACGGCAATGGGTATACTTCAGTTTGAAAGCGTAAACTGCAAGGATTGCTGCAAATGCATAGGCGTATGCCCCGTTAAGGCGATAGAGGTCAAAAACCACCGCGCCATGATAGTTGAGCGGGACTGCATACTGTGCGGAAACTGCACGATAGCCTGCCCGCAGCATACCAAGCACGGCACTGATGAATCCGCCTCCGTAAAGGAGCTTATACGTTCCGGCAGAAAGGTGATTGCAAGCGTTGCACCTTCTTACGCTGCGTATTTTGACGGCTGCGGCTTTGAAGCGCTGCGCACCGCGCTGAAGGGGCTGGGCTTTTATGATGCGCGGGAAACAGCCGAAGGCGCATATATAGTAAAAAGCGAATACGAAAAGCTTATTGCTAACGGCATAAAAAAGCCGGTTATATCATCCTGCTGCACAACGCTGAACCTTTATATACAGAAGCATTATCCGGACGCGATAGAGCTTCTTGCCCCCGTGCTCACGCCCATGCAGGCGCATGCGAGGGTGATACACCGCGACGAACCCGGCGCGGCGGTGGTGTTCATAGGGCCCTGCATATCCAAAAAGGCCGAGTGTGAGCAGGAAGAGAGCGAACTCGAATACGCAATAACGTTCGATGAATTGGACGACTGGCTCGGCGAAGCGAAGATAACGATTATGCCCGCGGTGGAGAACGAGCAGCGGCTTTCGCGCTTTTTCCCCGTATCCGGCGGCATACTGAAAACAATGACGCAGCAGGGCGGCGTGAACTACGTTGCCGTGGACGGGCCGGAAAGCTGCATGGCTGCCGTTAAGGACGCGATGGAGGGCAAGCTTGACGGCTGCTTTATAGAGATGAGCTTTTGCCAGGGCTCCTGCATAGGCGGGCCGGTTTTCCGCAACGTTAACCGCTCCGCCGCGGCAAGCTACGTTAAAGTGGCGCACGACGCCGCGGGAGAGGCGGACTTTGACATTGCGCCCGCGCCGGACATGGAGGCGCACTTTAAGAACAGCCGCACATATTATATGCAGCCCACCGAAAAGCAGGTAGCCGCCGTGTTCAAAAAAATGGGCAAGGAAGGGCCGGAGGATGAGCTGAACTGCGGCATGTGCGGCTACGCATCCTGCCGCGATAAGGCCATTGCCGTAATAATGGGCCGCGCGGAAATAACCATGTGCATGCCGTATATGAAAAAGCGCGCGGAGTCATTCTCGGACAAAATACTCAGTATTACTCCGGACGCTATACTGGCCGTGGACATGGATCTTCGCGTGCAGCAGATAAACAACGCCGCGTGCGAAATGTTCGGCGTGCAGCCAAGCGACATAGTGGGCCAAAGCGTGAGCGCGCTGGTGGACGAGTTCGACTTTGTTGACCTTATTTCAAGCGGGGAAGCCGCAAAGGAAAAGTTCACGTATTTGGCGGAATATAACCTTTATCTCAAGCAGTCGCTTTATTACGACGCTTCAAGCGGCATAGTGATATGCATAATGAAGAACATAACCCGCGAAAAGCAGCGGCAGAATATGGTAATGCGGCACAAAACGCAGGTTGCCGGCATGGCGGACGACATTGTGGATAAGCAGCTTAGGATAGTGCACGAAATAGCATCTCTCCTTGGCGAATCGGCCGCGGAAACAAAGGTTGCCATATCCAAGCTGAAAGAAGCCGTTATGATGGAGAACGAGGAGCAGTAAATGGTCGATCTGTTCATAGAAAGCGGCCATGCCAGCATAAATAAGCACGATGAAACGCTATGCGGGGATTCGTATTCAATAAAGAAAAACGGGGAGCAGCTCGTTGCCGTGCTGAGCGACGGGCTTGGCAGCGGCGTTAAGGCGAACATACTTTCAACGCTGACCGCGAACATGCTTTCCACAATGATGCTGAACCGCCTGCCCATTGACGAATGTATAGAAACCGTTGCAAGCACGCTGCCCATGTGCCGCGAAAGGAAGCTTGCGTATTCAACGTTCACTCTCGCCTGCTTTACGGATTCCACCGTGCGCCTTGTGCAGTACGATAATCCGGACGCGGTGCTGCTGAGAAACGGCAAAAACTATGCCTACGACACAGGCATACACTTCATAGGCGAAAAGAAGATATGCGAAAGCACCATAAGCCTTATGGAAAACGACATGCTGGTGCTGATGACGGACGGCATAACCAATGCCGGCATAGGCAAGCTTTCGCCGGGCGGCTGGAAGCGCGAGGAGGTAATAGAATTTCTTGAACGCTGGTACACGCCGGACATATCGCCCCAAAACCTGGCCGCAAGGCTGGTGGAGGCGGGGAACGTGCTGTGCATGGATTCAAACGACGACGATATGACGGCGCTTGTGTTCAAGGTACGTCCGCGCCGCGCCATAAACGTTATGATAGGCCCGCCTGCCGACCCCAAGGACGACGCGCGCGTGCTGAAGCTTTTCTTTGCAAAAGAGGGCAGCCACATATGCTGCGGCGGCTCCACCGCGCACATGATAAGCCGCTACCTTAACAAGCCCATAATACCCGTGGAGGACAGCGGCACGGAAAAGGTGCCCGCCATAGCCACCATAGACGGCATGGACTTGGTCACGGAGGGCATAATAACGCTTCAGCAGGTGGCGGACCTTGCGGAGCAATACGTTTCCGACAACAGGCTGAGCATAACCATAAACAGCGGCAACGACGGCGTATCGCTCCTGTGCGCGTATCTTTTTGAGCAGGCCACGGATATAAACTTCTTCTTTGGCAAGGCCGAAAACGCCGCCAACGACGATCTTGACATAGGCATGGACGCAAAGGCGATAGTAATCAACCGCCTGATCAGCAGCCTTAAGGAGATGGGCAAAAACGTGAAAATAAGCCGCTGCTGACGCGGCGATGTAAAAACGGCTCGGGAGGCCTTCCCGGGCCGTTTTATGCCGTGTTGTAATTTGAGCGGGCTAATTAGAACCGATGGATTGAAGCTATGTTAACAGACCGTTCATGGCAGCGGGAGGAAGAATGCGGCAAAGCGGCGGAGCGCTTTTGCATTCCCGGAATAAGGGCTACTTAAAATAATTCCTTGGGTTATATGCCGTGCCGTTATGGCGCAGCTCGAAATGCAGCTTTGCCTTGGCGGCGTTGCCGCTGCTGCCGGCAAGGGCAATGGTATCGCCCTTGTTCACGGCGTCCCCAAGCGAAACCTTGACTTCGCCAAGATTTGCATAGCGCGTGAGGAAGCCGCCTTCGTGCGCAATTTCAACCACCAGTCCGTATCCGCCGCGCTCCATTACGCAAACCACCGTGCCCGCCTCGGCGGCGTAAACCTCGTCCCCCTCGGCCGCGGCAAAGTCCAGCCCAAGGTGCATCACGCCCTTTAGCTGACCGAAGTTTTCGGTTATCTCCCCATTTTTTGTCGGGCGGATGAAGCTCAGTTCGCCTGCATCCGGCCCTTTTGCGCCTTCACGCTTGCCGGGCTCGGCGTGGCTGTCCGCCTTTATGGTGCCTTCGCGTATCAGCGCATCCACTCGCTTGCTTATTTCAAACATTTCGCTTTGGCTTTTGCCCTGCTGCACGCCGTTTATGTACTTCGTTGTTACCACGGTGCGGCTTTCGCCGTCCGTGCCGTAGTTTGCAACCACGCGCGTGCCTTTTATGAGCGTATCGTCCTTTTCGGTGGCGGTCTCGTGAACCACTATCTCCGTGTGCCTTTCGCTAAGCGTGGTCTCAACCTCTATTGGCGTATCCTCGCCCGTGAGCAGGGCAAGCATAGCCTCGTAAGTTACGGTTTCCATGGCTGCTGCGTCCGCATTGTCCGCCGCGTCGATAAGCTCCACGTCGTTGGTTATATACGAATCCATGCTGCCGGGCAGGTTTATTTGCAGTTCAAAGCCGGCAACAGCCTCGTCCAGCACCTCTTCGGCCGCCTCTCGGCTGGCAAGCACGCCTATGCATTTGCCGTCCACCATTATTGCCGTGGCAACGTACTGCGCATCGGGCGTGGCGGATGCGGCGGGGACAATCGCGCCAATGTTGGGCGTGGGCTCGGCCGTTGGGAGCGCCGTTGGGGTTGGCGTGGGTGCAGCGGTTGGGGCGGGGGTAGGCTCCGCATACGGGTAGATTTCGGGCGCGCGCACTATGCACGCCGCCGCAATGCCCATCGCTATCGCCGCCGCCGCGCCAAGGCTTATCCATTTGGCCGGGTTGTGCTTCTTCCGCACACCGGGAACGTATTCTTCGTCAAAATCATGCATGTTCTTTTCCATATAAAGCATTATACCGCCAAAAAAGTCCCAAGGCGAGTGAAAATTTCGTGAATGCATAGTATAATATAAAAATGATGAACGATTTTGCCGAAACAAGGGCCTTTGCAAAGGTCAATTTGACGCTGGACGTGCTGAAAAAACGCGCGGACGGCTACCATGAGCTTTCAACCGTTATGCAGACGATAGATCTGTATGACGAGCTTTATGCGGACTTTTCGCATGAGGACATTGCCGTTACTGCGGATTTTGACCTGCCGGAGGGCAGCGTTGCCTACCGCGCGGCGCATGAATACGCGCGGCGCACGGGCTGCGGAGGGGCGCATATAAATATACGCGCGCATATCCCCGAAATGGCCGGCCTTGGCGGCTCCAGCGCGGACGGCGCGGGGGTTTTAAGGCTGATGCAGCGGCGGTATAATGCCATGGGCGGAGCGGAGCTGTATTCGCTTGCGGCGGAGATTGGCTCCGACGTGCCGTTTTTGCTGCATGGGGCGACCGCGCTTTGCCGCGGGCGTGGCGAAAGGATAGAGCCGCTGCCGGATATCAATTTGTGCTACCTTATAGTAAAGCCCGCGGAGGGCATATCCACGCGGCTGCTTTTTTCCGCGCTCACCCCTCCATATGATAAGGGCAAAAGCGAGCAGGCAGCGGCGGCGATACGCGCAGGCGATATGTATTCGCTTGCGGCGGCGGTATCGAACGGGCTTGCCAAGGCGGCTGAAAAGGAGCTTGGCTGCATAGCCGAAATAAAGAGGCGGCTCAAGGGCGCGGGCGCGCTTGCGGCGGAGATGAGCGGCAGCGGCAGCGCGTGCTTCGGCATATTTGAAACACTGGCGCAGGCGCAGCGGGCGGCAGAGACTTTCCGCGATATGGCGTTCTGCCATGCGTGCGCGGGCATTGGTAATGCGGAACAAATGTGATATAATAATTATTTAAGGAATCGGAAGGGAGAAAAGATACATGACCCATATAACCGAGCATAAAAGGATACACCTTATAGGCATAGGCGGCTGCTCCATGAGCGGCCTTGCAAGCATACTTAAAAACCGCGGCTACTACGTTCAGGGCTCGGACAGGGCGGAATCTCCGTTTACGGACAGACTGAAGGAGCTGGGCGTTCCCGTATTCATAGGGCACGATGCTAAGAACATAGGCGATTGTGACCTTATAATATTCTCCGCTGCAATAAAGAGCGATAACGTGGAGCGGGCGGAGGCCAAGCGCCGCGGCATACCGGAGCTTGAACGCAGCGAGGCGCTGGGCCAGCTTACGGAAGGCTACGAAAGCGTTGTGGGCATAGCCGGCTGCCACGGCAAAACCACCATAACCAGCATGCTTGCGCTCATCTGCGAACAGGGCGGGCCGGACGCAACGGTGCATATAGGCGGCTTTGTGGATTTCCTGAACGGCGGGGTAAGGCTTGGCGCGCACGATATGTTCATAACAGAGGCATGCGAATACGTTGAAAGCTTCCTCACGCTGCGCCCAACAATAGCCCTTATAAACAACATTGACAACGATCACCTTGATTACTACGGCGATATGGAGCACATTGTTGCCGCGTTCAAAAAATTTGCTGCGCTGCTGCCCGAAAATGGCCTTTTGATAGGCAATACGGACGATTTCCGCGTGCGCGCGCTGATGGCGGAGCATACGGGGCGCAAGCTTAGCTACGGCATGAAGGATGCGGACTATACCCCCGCCAACATAAACTATGACGACAACGGCTGCCCCGGGTTTGATATCATGTTCCGCGGCGAAAAGCTTATGCATATTCAGCTTCGGATACCGGGTGAACACAGCGTGATGAATGCAATTGCGGCTGCGGCAGTCGCGCGCGAGGTCGGCGCGGACGATAAATGCATAGCTTCGGCGCTGAGCGCGTTCCGCAATACCCGCCGCCGCTTTGAATACTACGGCGAACGCAACGGGGTGAAGTATTACCACGATTACGGTCATCATCCTTCGGAAATTGCCGCAACTATGAAGGCCGCAAGCAACGTTAAGCATAATAAGCTTTTCTGCGTTTTCCAGTGCAATTCATATACGCGGGCCAAAACGCTGTTCCTCAACGACGTTACCTGCTTCAATTTGGCGGACGAAACGCTGGTGCCGGACATTTACCCCGGGCGCGAGAAGGACGACGGTTCCGTACACGCGCGGGACATGGTCGCCGCCATAAACGCGGGCGGCGGGCACGCAACGTACCTTGGAACGTTTGAAAACATAAGGGATTATCTTGATTCCCATGCGAACGCGGGCGACCTTGTTGTAACAATAGGCAGCGGAGACGTTTACATCCAAACGAAAAAGCTGCTTTGAGTTAAAATAAAGCAACACAAAGGAGGCATACCTGATGAACAAAGATTATCAACCCATCCCCATGCGTCCGCTTACCATGCGCGGCGTGTTCGGCATAACCTGGGCCGTTACCGGGCGCCGCTTTTTCGCGGGCGTTATGTATACGCTCATATGGGTGCTTATAGCTGCGGCGGTAATGACACTGTGCGCGGCGCCGGCAGTCGTAGGCATAATTGCGAATAACGCGGGGCAGGAAGGCGGCGTTGCGGCGCTGGTGGCGCTCAGCGTAATACTTATGTTCGTTGCGGCTTTGGCGATATGGCTCGTGCTGGGGCCGATTATGAACGGCGGGCTTTATACGGAAATGTCCATGCGCATATACGGCCAAAGCTCCACCCTTTCTCAGCTTTTCAGGCGCACCGGCTACACGCTTAAACGGTATTTCACGCTTAACCTTTGCCAATACGTGGGCAGGCTTGTGGCGGGCATTGCCGTTTCGCTTATAAGCAGCGTGCTTACGGGCATAGTTACCGCGGGCGGCATGATGGGCGCAATAATGAGCGCTGCGCGCAAGGGGCTTTTTGACAGCGGCGCGGTGCAGGATATAAGCGAAGTGGCCTCGCTCGGCGCAGGATTCATAGCATTATTGATTATAATATGGCTGATAAACATGGTGCTTGCCATATGCGCCACGGTGCCGCTTGCCTTCACCTATCCCGTTGCGGTGAACGAGGATAAAAAGAACTTCTCCGCACTCGGCCGCGGGCTTAACCTTGCGTTCAAGCGTTACGGCAGGATACTCGGCGTATCGCTCATAGTGGCGCTTGTGTTCATGCTGATAGCGCTTATAATTTCGGCAATATTCGGCGTTGTGCTGGGGATATGCCTTGCCGCTGGCAGTACGGCGGCGGTGGTGATAAGCGCCGTTGTTATGGCGGTTGCCATGCTGTTCCTTGCGGCAATAGAAGCCAACTATTCCGCCGCGCTTTACACCGTGCTTTACTACGACGCCTATACCCGCGGCAGCGTGAACGACCCCGCGCCCAATGCCTACGTGCACGATGCGCCCGTGCAGGCTCAGCCTTGCGATGCACCCGCGAACGAATATGCACCCGAAGCGCAGAACGAACCCGTAGCTCCTGCGGAAGTGCCGGAGTTCGTTGAAAAGAGCGACTATAACGAAACGAATAACACACAGGAATAAAAGGAGAACCAAGAAATGTACATCGATATAGACATAGACGCCATGAAGGCATATATACTCAATAAGTTCACCGTTGAGGGCGACTTTGACTTCCTTGAGGAGGGCGAGCTTGCCAAGATGGTTGACGACCTTATGGAGCTGGACAACGAATACATGGCCAAGAGCGGCGCGGACGAGGGCGCGGATTATGACGATGACGACGCATACGAGCTGATATTCGCCGGAATGCAGAAGCGTTGGCCAAAATATAAGGAATTTGCAATGCGCCTGAGCGAGGATTATCTTGACTTTGCGGAGGAATATCTTGAATCCGTAGGCGCGATAGAATGGGAGTAAGCAAATGAAAATATTAAACATAACCGAACCCAACAAGTTCTTCAGCGCCGTCAGCGAGTGCCGCGGGCGCGTGGAGCTTGTTACGGGGGAAGGGGACAGGCTTAACCTGAAATCCACGCTGTGCCAATACATTGCGCTGACGCAGATGTTTCAGGACGGGCAGATAGAGGGCGTTGAGCTTTGCCTGTCCGATCCGGCGGATTTCAGCAGGCTGGATCCGTATATAGTGAAGGAATGAGGGAATATAAGAAGCCTCCGCAGCAATAACTGCGGGGGCTTCTTGTTTGATGAAAATTTCGTTCACCCGCCGCCGGGCGGATTTCACATTGCGCAAGCAATATTTCACTGCGCGTCAGCGCAATTTCACCCTGCGCCAGCAGGATTTCACCGCGCGCGTAAGCGCGCTTAGCCTCCCAAGTACGCCTTCTTGACTTCTTCTTTTTCAAGCAGCTCTCTGCCCGTGCCGCTGAGCGTTATTTTGCCCGTTTCAAGCACATACGCGCGGTCTGTTATCTTCAGCGCCTTGTTCGCATTCTGCTCAACAAGCAGTATGGTAACGCCGCTTTCCCTAAGCTCATATATTATGGAGAATATCTGCTCCACCAGTATGGGCGATAGGCCCATGCTCGGCTCGTCCATCATTATAAGCTTGGGCTTGCTCATGAGCGCGCGCGCCATGGCAAGCATCTGCTGCTCGCCGCCGGAAAGCGTGCCCGCTTCCTGCTTGCGCCGCTCCTTGAGCCGCGGGAACCGCGTGAACACGTCCTCAACGGCTTCCTCGGGCACCTTGCCCAGTATGTACGCGCCCATCTCTATGTTTTCCATAACGCTCATGTGCGCAAATACGCGCCTGCCTTCGGGAACATGCACAAGCCCCTTGGTAACGATCTTGTTCGGCTCCATGTGCGCAATGTCCTTGCCCATGAATTCTATTGTGCCGGACTTTGGGTGCATCAGGCCGGATACGGTTTTAAGTATGGTGCTTTTGCCCGCGCCGTTTGCGCCTATAAGGGAAACTATCTCCCCTTCGTTCACCTCAAAGCTTACGCCCTTAACGGCGTGTATCTTTCCGTAGTAAACGTGAATATCGTTCACTTTAAGCATGGCAGCCATTTTTATTCGTCCTCCTTGCCCAGATACGCCTCTATAACAACGGGGTTGTTCCTTATTTCATCCGGCGTGCCCTTCGCTATTATGCGGCCGTAGTTCAGCACCGCTATGCCTTCGCATATGCCCATTACCAGCTTCATATCGTGCTCTATGAGCATTATGGCAATGTGGAACTCGTCCCTTATTCTGCGTATGGTTTCCATCAGCTCCGCCGTTTCAGACGGGTTCATGCCCGCCGCAGGCTCGTCCAGCAGCAGTATGCCCGGATTCGTAGCCAGCGAGCGCACTATTTCAAGCCGCCGCTGCGCGCCGTATGGCAGGCTGCCCGCCTGCTGCGCGGTCATGTTCTCCATATGGAATATGTGCAGCAGCTCCCGCACACGCTCGCGCGCTTCTTTCTCCTGCTTCCAATATTTGGGCAGGCGCAGCATGCTTGATGCGACGGAGTAATTCATTGAATTATGCAGGCCTATCAGCACGTTTTCTTCAACCGTAAGGTCCTTGAAAAGCCTTATGTTCTGGAACGTTCTTGCGACGCCGCGGCGGTTTACCTCGTCCGTGGTCATGCCGAGCGTGTCCACGCCGTTCACCAGTATTGAGCCGCGCGTGGGGCGGTATACATTGGTGAGCAGATTGAATATGGTGGTCTTGCCCGCGCCGTTTGGGCCTATTATGCCGCAAATCTCCGTGCGCCCTATGGCGATGGTGAATTCATCCACGGCGCTCAGTCCGCCGAAGTCTATGCCTATGCGGCGGCATTCAAGTATCGGGGTCTTGCCCAGATCCCTTTCGGGTATCAGGTTATAGCTGGGCTCTTTCACAAGCTTGTTCATGCTTCCTCCGCTCCTTTCCCGCGGCCGCGCCTGAACGAAGCAAACAGCTCGCCGTTCACGCACTTTTCTATTATCCGCTTCATGGAGAAATCGTACCGGCCGAGCAGTCCGGACGGCTTGAATATCATGGTAACTATAAGCAGCAGCGAATATACTATCATTCTGTAATCGTCAAACGCCCTGAGCGCTTCCGGCGCCGCGGTGAGTACTATTGCCGCAACAACGCTGCCCGCCATGGAGCCCATGCCGCCGAGAACCACCATTACCAGTATCTCTATCGACTTCATGAAGCCGAAGTTTGAAGGATTAAGTATGCCAAGGTACCCGGCGTAAAGCGCGCCCGCCGCGCCCGCAAACGCCGCCGACAGGCTGAACGCCAGCGTTTTATAATACGTTATGTTTATTCCGCAGGATTCGGCGGCAATCTCGTTTTCCCTGATGGAAAGCACCGCGCGCCCGTGGCGGGATTTCATAAACGTGTGGATAAGAAAGCAGGTAAGCCCCACCATGAGCCATGCGTTCACAAACGTTGTGGTCTTGGGTATGCCCTGAAGGCCCGCAGCGCCGTTAGTCAGCTTAAAGCCCAGCACGGAGTCTATATTCAGCAGCACAACGCGGATTATTTCCCCGAAGCCCAGCGTTATTATGGCAAGGTAGTCGCCCTTGAGCCGGAGCGCCGGTATGCCTATCAGCACGCCGAAAAGCCCCGCCACCGCCGCACCTATTACTATGCCCAGCGGGAATGCCAGCTGCGCGGGTATGCCCGTGCGGGTCATGAATATTGCGCTTGCGTATGCGCCGACTGCCATGAATCCCGCATGGCCCAGCGGAAGCTGACCAAGATAGCCCGTGGATATGTTCAGCGACACCGCGGCTATTACCTGAATGCCTATAAGCATGGCAACCTTTGTAATGAAGCCGGGCAGCGCCCCGCTTGAAAGCACCGCATTGCCGCCGATTATGAAGGCCGCAAACAGCGCCGCGTTTATCAAATATGCCGCCCGGTTGGGCAATGTAAACCGTTTTTTGTCCATACTCGCCACCTGCATCAAACCTTCTCGGTCATCGGCCGGCCCATAAGTCCCGTGGGCTTGACCAGCAGCACCACTATAAGTATTGCGAACACAACGCCGTCCTTCCATTCGCTCAGCCCTGCGGAGGATACAAGCGCCTCCGCAATGCCTATTGCGAAGCCGCCCGCCATTGCGCCGGGGATGGAGCCTATGCCGCCAAGCACCGCCGCAACGAACGCCTTCAAGCCAAGCATGGAGCCCATAGTGGGCGTTGCCTTGGGATAGGCGCAGCAGTAAAGCACGCTGCCTATGCCCGCAAGCGCGCTGCCCACGGCGAAGGTGAAGGATATGGTATTGTTTATATTTATGCCCATAAGCTGCGCCGCGCCCGCGTCCTCGCTTACGGCGCGCATAGCCTTGCCCATGCGGGTCTTTTTAACAAGCACGTTCAGCGCAACCATCGATATGCCCGCAACTACAACGGTTATGAGCGCGGTGGTCGGTATGGCTATCCGGCCGAGCTGTATGGGCGTATCGTCTATAAAAGTGGGTATAACGTGCGCATTTGCGCCGAATATAAGCTGCGCAACGTTTTCCAAAAAGTAAGAAACGCCTATTGCGGTTATCAGCAGCGATATGCGCGGGGATTGCCTGAGCGGTTTATACGCCGCCTTTTCTATCAGCACGCCCAGCACCGTGCAGCCTATCACCGCCGCAATAAGCGCTATTACGGGATTGGCGGCAAAGCGCGCCATCATCATCCATGCTATGTACGCGCCCACCATTATCACGTCGCCATGGGCAAAGTTCAATAGCATTATTATTCCGTACACCATGCTGTACCCAAGCGCCACCAGCGCGTATATAGAGCCGGATTGCAGGCCGTTTATAAGCTGTTTTATTATCGTAGTGAATACTGACATAACGATAGAGCAAACCTTTCAAAATAGTTGCCTTTGTTTCCTTATATATAAAGGAGTGTGGCGGGTCAAGCCGGGCCCTGCGCCAAAGCATGCGCATGGAAAGAGATTATTTTTGCCCCGCTTGCCCGCCGCGTCCCACCGCGGCAGGTCAAGGCAATAAACCTTCCGCGGTGGGCATTTCATATGGAGAAACCTGTTTTAAGTATGCGCACCTTGCGCTTAGAACATCCTGTCGAACACTTCTTCGCCGCCGGTCACCTTTATGATTACGGCGTCCTTTATGGGGTTGTTGTTCTCGTCAAAGGTATAGCCGCCTTCACTGGTGATGCCCTTAACGTTGGCGCCTTCGGTTTTTATGGCGTCTATAACGGCCTGCTTGTATTCTTCGCTTGCGGGGGCATAGCCGGTTTCCTCGGCCTTTTCAAGCGCCGCGCACATTATCATTGCCGCGTCGTATGCGGTGGCCGCGAACATGTTCAGCGTGTCCTTGCCGTAGGCCGCGACGAATTCTTCTTCAAACTGCTTCACCGCATCGGTAGAGGCGGGAGCATAGCCGGAGCAATAGTAGCTGCCTTCAAGTACATCGGCGGAAGCGTAGTTCTTTACGCCGCTCCAGCCGTCGCCGCCAAGGAACGTGCCGGTAACGCCGACCTGACGCGCCTGGGTAACGATGAGTCCATCGTCCTCATAATAGTTGGGGCAGAACACGACCTCGGGATTCTTGGCCGCTATGTTGGTCAGCTGGCTCTTGTAGTCCACGTCGCCCTTGGCATAGCCTTCTTCGGCAACTATTTCAACGCCAAGCTCGGCGCACTTTGCCTTGAACGCATCGGCAAGGCCCTGCGCATAATCGTTACCGGTCTGCGCGAACACCGCCGCCGTCTTTACGCCCAGCACTTCCGCGGCGAAGCCGGCCATCTTCTCGCCCTGGAAGGGATCGATGAAGCAGGTGCGGAACACGTTGGAATAAACCGTGCCGTCCTCTTTAACGGTGACCGCCGCGGCAGTCGCGCTGGGGGTTATCATGGGCATATTCACGGCGTTCGCTTCGCCGACTACCGCCAGCGTGTTGCCGGTAAGCACGTCGCCAACCAGCGCGGTAACGCCTTCGTCAACCATTCTGGTGAACGCGGTGACGGCCTCGGTATCGTCGCCCTTGTTATCGTATATAACCAGCTCTATCTGCTTGCCGTTGATGCCGCCGGCTTCGTTTACCTTTTTGAAATACAGTTCCGCGCCGTTGCGCACGCCCAGTCCGTATACGGCGTATTCACCGGAATGCGGCCCCAGCAGGCCGACCTTTATGGTCTCGCCGTCGCCGGAATTGTTGGAAGCATTGTTGTTGCCGCCGGCCGAACAGCCCGCGAACATTACCGCGGCCATAACGACCGCCATCACCATTGCAAAAACCCGTTTCATTTTTCTTTCCTCCGTTTTTTGTGCAAACTTAAAATTCTTAAAAAACAAAAGCGGCTCTCCTTTTCTTATCGGGAGAACCGCCTTATTTCTTAGCGTATTTTTATGCGCTATGCACGGCAAGCCCTCCCGCCCCTAATCAGAATGACTATAAGGCTAATAAGGCTGACTATAATCAGCCCTACCATAATAAGGAGAACGCCAAACATAACGTTCGTGCTGTATACGAGCGCAGAAAATGCCGCCATTGCCGCAAAAACATTTGCCAATACGTTTGCCATGCTGCGCTCCTTTCCCGCGGCTTTTTGCCGCCCCGGAATTTTGTATATAATATACTAACCTCGATTCGACTTGTCAAGCCCAATTTTTACAAAATGCCCGTTAATAATTATTCACTATCGAGGCATAGCCTGCGCTTATAGCTTTGCCCATGCCTATCATCACGCCTATGGGATCGTTTTCCGTTACGAATATCTGCGCTTCCCCAAGCGCCGCAATCACCCGCGCGTTGGCGGAATCCGTATCGGCGGAGGTATCCGTGCTTATAACGGCTATGCCCGCGTTTACCGCTTCGGCAAATTCCTCCAGCGTAGCATCCGGGTTGCCGTGGTTGCCCACCTTCAATATGTCCGCCGAAACGTCCGCATCGCGCCTGAGCAGCGTCCGCTCCTCCTTAAACTGCATGTCCCCGGTAAGCAGCGCCCTATGGCCGTTTGCGTGCAGCATAAGCACCAGCGAATTGTCGTTATCGTCGTCCCCGTTCAGCTCCGTGGGCGCAAGCACCTCGGCATATGCGTCGCCGCCAAGGCTTATCCTGTCCCCCGCGCGGAGTATAGTGCTTTCAAGGCCGACCTTGCCAAGCTTTTTGTCCAGCTTCGCCTGCCCCTTTTTGTTGGCCTCGGCAAATTCCGCGCGGTACGCCGCCTTTATGGTGAACGCCTCGGCAACGGCCTTCAGTCCGCCGGTGTGGTCGTTATGGCTGTGCGTCAAAAACAGGCCCTCTATCTCGTCAACGCCGTATTCCTTCAGCGTGCTCACAAGCGCGTCCGCGTTTTCCTCCCGCCCCGTGTCCACAAGGTAGAATTTACCGTTCGCGCTTATCAGCGCCGCGTCGCCCTTTTTGGCGTTTACGAACAGTATCCATACATCGTCCGCCGCTTGGGCGCAGCCCGCGCACGGCAGCGCGGCAAGCATTATGCACAATAAAAATATAATCATTCTTTTCATGGCTCTATTATACATCAGCATCTTCTCAAAAAAATATAAAAATTTTGGCGTATACGCAAAAAGCAGGGATTGACAATCGCGCCGACAGCCGTTATAATATCTCTTGCGGTTCGCAAAGATGCGGTCATGGCGGAATCGGCAGACGCGTACGTTTGAGGGGCGTATGGGCAACCGTATGAGTTCAAGTCTCATTGACCGCACCAAATAAAAAAGTCATCCAACGGATGGCTTTTTTGTTTGTGCAATATAATAAAGAGACTTGAAAGCCGCGACCGTGTAAGGCACGGGAAAATCGCTCCGGTGGAGCGATTTTAGCGGCCGCGGAGCAGCATAGCCTGAGTGCGCCGCGCGGAGCGCAAGCACGAACGGCTGATATGCTGCGGAGAAGTCTCATTGACCGCACCAAAAGAAAAAGTCATCCAAAGGATGGCTTTTTTCTTTTGTGTGCATCTCAACCCCTCAGTCTCGCCTTCGGCTCGACGGAAGGAGTGTATCGGGGCTACTCTTGTTTACGTCAACCCCTCAGTCAATAGCTAAACCGAGCCCAGGTTGGAACAAGGTCGCCTTACTCACTGCCGTTCGTAATTCTCCCTGTTCCTGCCCGTTCTCCGTTTCGCTTCATCCGCCACTGGCGGCGCTCAACTCCGAACCCCGTCCGGGGCGCCTTTTGGCTCTATTTAGTTTTTACTTCATCATGTTCGGGTTATCGGTGCGATTGAGTATGTAATCAACCGATACGTTGTGGAAATCCGCAAGCCGTATCAACACAGAAGTGGGGATGTCCACATCCCCACGCTCGTAATTGCTGTATATTCTTTGGCTGCAATGCAGTATTTGGCTTATTTGTGTCTGCGTCATATCCTTATCCTCTCTCAGGTCGCGGATGCGCTTGTATACCATAAAAATAACCTCATCACTTCAGAATGAGTCTATTCTACTTAGCGATTTTTTCGCTATTGACTTTTAGCGAGCATTTCGCTAAAATTATTTTTACCGGATACTTTTCAGAATATACAATGCTAAAAGCAGAAGAGGATGGGAAGCAACTGCCAACCAAGCCGGGAGGGGGAATGCCGCCGCAAGGCGGCATTTTTGGTGCAGTATAGGCTCTTACGTTAAGCCTGCCCTGAAAGGGGAGGTGGACATGAGCGTCAGCGAATGGACGGAGGGGTTGAAAAAGAAAGATGTTTCACTTATTTACGTCAACCCCTCAGTCAAACCTTCGGTTCGACAGCTCCCCGGCCGGGGAGCCTTTTGGTGCGCTTTACAAACTCTCACATATAAAAAACAAGGGGACGGCCTCCCGTCCCCACATCTTCATAATCTCTCACGCTAACCCGCCGTAAGGCGGATTTCACATTGCGATAGCAATATTTCACTGCGCTTCAGCGCAATTTCACCCGTTCGCAAGAACGGATTTCACCGCGCAGCGAAAGCGCGCTACGCTTTCTGCACATACATGCCTATGTACGGCTTATCGTCAAGATAGTAGCCGCAGGGCAGGCAGGCTATCAGCATGCCGTCCGCAGGGGCATATACGTCCGTTGCATCCATGCGGCCTATGCGCTCGCCCGCGCGTATCGCCGCGCCAATCTCCTTTTCGGGCTGCCACAGGCCCGCATGCGGGGCGTTTATGTCTATCAGCTTGCCGTAGAACGTTGGCGCATGGCCTTCAACCTTGCCCGCAGCAACGCCTTCGCTTTTCAGCATGTCTATAAGGCCGTTAAAGCACACGTCGGCAAATTTCAAATTGACCGCGCCGTCTCCCGCGCCGGAGGGTATTTCTATTATGCAGGCGGCTTGGGCGCGCTTGCGGCAGGATTCCGTGAAAAGCTGCCCGCCAAGGCCCTCCGAATGGACGGCTATTGGCATTGTTATGCGGCTGACCAGATTGCGTACCTTGGCAGATTCGCTGTATACCGAAAGTATATACGGCAATCCGTGCTGCCCACAGCAATGAAGATCCACCAATATGTCCGCGTCGGCCGTTTCGCTGTATATGGATGCGGCCAGCTTATGGGATATGCTCCCGCTTTCATTACCCGGGAAAACGCGGTTCAGATCAACCGCGTCAAACGGGCTCCTGCGCTGCATGCAGCGCATTGCCGCCGCGTTCACGGTGGGTATTATCTTTACCGTGCCCTTCACGGGCGGATTTTTTATAAAATGGCCTATAAGCCGCTGCGCAACATAAATGCCGCTCACCTCGTTGCCGTGTATGCCGGCGGTGAATGTTATATGCGGTTCGCCGCTGCCGAATGTGTATACATCATATTGGGTATTTACCCCGTATTCTTCTATGGTGATTGTTTTCATGCGTCCTCCTGTCAAATTGCGCTGAGCACCAGCATAACTATGCCCGTTGCAAGATATACCGCCGCGCGGGCGGCAAGGCCCCGCTTTGCGCTCAGGCTTTCGGTTTGCTCCGCCGTTTCGTCCAAATCGTCGTCCGTATTGTGCCGCGGGGCATTCAGCCCTATGCGCGGCCTTTTGCGCTTTTCGGCGGGGGATTTAAGGTAATACGGCACCTCCTGCGGCTTTTTGCGCTTCAAAAGCTTCGTTATGTCCGTACCCTTGCTTTTAAGGTAATATATCCATGCCGCAAGCAGATATATCATGCCCGCCGCGCCCGCAAACCAGCCCGCATACACGCGCTGATACCGCGAAAAGAAGAATATCAGCATGTATGCAATAAGGCACAGCGAAAGATTGTACATAAGCTTTTTCAGCGCGTAGCCAAGCATTGTTTCCCCTCTGTATCGGCTTTACAGCCGTATTTTTACCGTATCGATATCCAAACCCACGTTTTCAAGCGACACATGCGCCCCCGCATAGCCGCGGGAAGCATCGGTCTTATAATATTTGGGCACAACAATATATGTGTCGCCGTCGGCCTCGTAGGCAACGGCGCCCTTTATGTGGCAGCCCTTTTCATCGCGGTACATATCGTCCCTCAGCCCGCAAAGATAGTATTTTTCCATCATTGCGTCGAACGTGGGGCTGTTGGTGATAAGGTTGGTTACATAGTCGCGGTAGAAGCTGTCCTCCTCTTTGCAAAGCTGAGCATCCGGCGCAAACGCGGCCTGTTGATTCATTATATCAAACGTGTCTCCCTTTTGCACGGATGAAAGCTTAACTCCGCGGTAGCAGCCGTTTGCGGTTTTTTCGGCGTTTGTGCAGTCCACTATGAACACGTTTGCGCTGCCGAGCACGCTGAATTTGCCCGCATGGTACACAAGCGCGGTATCCTCGCTTACGGCGTAGCCTATGCGCGCGCCTTCGCGGTTTTTAAGGCAGGTTTCAATAAGCCTTATCAGGCGCGGGCGTTTATTAAAGTGCTGATCCACCACGCCGTATGGGAAGAAGCCAAGGCCCTGCGTTATGGTAAGCGGGTCGCAGGGATCGTCCTTTTCGCACTGCTCGTCGTATTTATCATAGCCGTACATTATGTCCCGGCTGAGCACGCCGCGATCGTTGCCGGAGCCTATCATAACGCGGCTCATTATTGCCGCGCCCGCGCTGGAGCCGCCTATAACGCCGCCGGATGCATATATCTCCCTAAGCCTTGTAAGCAGTTTGGTATCGGTGCCATCCTCTCGTATGAAGCACTTGGCGGTGAAATACTGGTCCCCGCCCGTGAACCAAACGCCCGTAACGCCCTCCATAAGCTCCAATAGCCCTTCCGCATCGCCGGTGAAGGCATTGTAGCCGCGCTCGTCGCGCACATGGGGAGCATACAGCGGCACAAGCACGCAGTTTTCCTCCCTTGCGCCAAGGCGCACGAAATCGTCCCTGTATGAGCGGAAAGTATCGTCCGGATCCATGCCGGAAGCGGACACAATAAACGCAAACCTTCCGTTTGCGCCGCCGGCGCGCCGTATAAGCTCGGCAAATACCTCGTCCGCGCTCTGTATCAGGCCGCCGCCAACTATAAAAAGCGTTCCTTCCATATGCATAGCCTCCGTTTATTTAAGTATTTTGCGGTATTCGTCCGCCTCGCGCTCGTTTGCCCAAACGAAGTGACCCTTCTTTATTTCAGTCCACGCGGGCTTATCGGTCGCGTAATCATGCATTGCGGGGTTATATACAACCAGCTTTTTGCCGCGCTCAATGTCCGGATCCGGCACGGGAGCAGCCTGAAGCAGGGCGTTGGTATACGGGTGCAGGGGGTTGAGGAACAGCTCCTCGCTTTCCGCAAGCTCTACTATTCTGCCCTTGTACATAACGGCAATTCTGTCCGATATGAAGCGGACAACGCTTAGATCATGCGCAATGAACATATATGTGAAGCCCTTTTCGGCCTTGAGCCTGTTCAAAAGGTTTATTACCTGCGCGCGTATGGAAACATCCAGCGCGCTTATGGGTTCATCCGCTATTATGAAGCGCGGCTCCACGGCAAGCGCCCTTGCTATGCCTATGCGCTGGCGCTGGCCGCCGCTAAACTCGTGCGGGAAGCGCGTTGCATATTCCTCCATAAGGCCAACGCTGTGCATCGCGTCTATAACCTTTTGCTTGCGCTCCTTTTCGTTTTTGAAAAGGTGGAAGTTATATAGGCCTTCGGAAATTATATAGTCCACCTTGGCGCGTTCGTTAAGGCTGGCCATGGGGTCCTGGAATATCATCTGCACGTTTTTGCGGAACTCCGTAAGCTCATGGTTGTTCATTTTGCCGTTTACCTTCATGCCGTCGTAATAAATATCGCCGGAGGAGGTATGGCAAATTTTCATTATGGCTTTGCCGGTGGTGGTTTTGCCGCTGCCCGATTCGCCAACGAGGGAGAACGTTTCCCCTTCGTATATATCGAAGCTCACGTCCTTAACCGCGCTGAACTCCTTGCGGTTCAGCTTGAAGTTGACGTAAAGATTGCGCACGGACACAAGCTTTTTGCCGTTTGAATAATCCTTTAGCGGCAGGGGCTCTGTCTTTTCCGTCTGCTCATGCGCCTTTGCAAGCTCCGCGCGGTAATCTGCCGCCTTGTCGCTCATCAGCCACGTTTTGGCATAATGTGTATCCGATACCTTGAAGAAAGGCGGTTCGTATTCGTAATCCACCTTCATCGCGTCCGGATTGCGCGGGGCGAAGGCGTCGCCCTTTATTTCCTTATAAAGGTTGGGCGGGGTACCCTTTATGGAGTGCAGCTCGTGCCCCTTTACGCCAAGCTGGGGCAGGGACATGAGCAGCGCCTTTGTATACGGATGGCGCGCATCCTTGAATATTTCGTTTGCAAGGCCGTGTTCAACTATCTGCCCCGCGTACATAACGGCAACCCTGTCCGCAACGTTTGCCACCACGCCAAGATCGTGCGTGATATATATTACGGACATATCCATTTCCTTTTGCAGCCGCTTTATAAGGTCCAGTATCTGCGCCTGCACGGTAACGTCCAGCGCGGTTGTGGGCTCGTCGCAGATTAGTATTTTGGGCCGGCAGGCTATGGCCGTGGCTATTACAACCCTTTGGCGCATGCCGCCGCTGAATTCGTGCGGATACTGCTTATATCTTAATTCGGGGTCGTTTATGCCAACCTGCCTTAAAAGCTCTATCGCTTCCTTCTTGGCCTGCGCCTTATCGGTGCCGAACTGATAGGTTATTACCTCGCGTATCTGCTCGCCTATGGTTTTAACGGGGTTAAGGCTTGTCATGGGGTCCTGGAACACCATGGCAATCTTTTTGCCGCGCACCTTCAGCCATTCCTTTTCGGTTTTATATTTTGCTATGTTGACGCCGTCCAGCAGCATTTCGCCCTGCTCAACCCAGCCGTTGGTATCAAGCATGCCTATGAAGGACTTTGTGAATACGCTTTTGCCGGAGCCGGATTCGCCAACTATCGCCAGCGTTTCGCCGTCGTAAAGGTCTATCGACGCGCCGCGGATGGCGGTTAGCGTATGGCCGCGCAGATTGAACTTTATAACTACGTCTTTTGCTTCAAATATCTTTTCCCTCATGCTGCGCCCCTCCTTAAACATGGTTGCGCGGGTCGGATGCATCCGCAAACTTGTTGCCGATTATATAGAACGAAATGGTGATGAAGCACAGTATGAGCGTTGGGCATATCATCTGGTAAGGATACACCAAAAACGCGCTCCTGCCCTGATTGACCAAATTGCCCAGCGTGCAAAGATCCGCCGGCAGCCCGACGCCTATAAAGCTCAAAAATACCTCCGAACCTATGGAGGACGGTATCGTCAGCGCAACATCCATTATGATAAGGCTAACAAGATAGGGCACCACGTTGCGGCTTATTATGCGCTTGGGCGGGGTTTTAAGGCATATGGAAGCGATGTTATAGTCCGCCTCGCGCAGGGCCAGTATGCGGCTGCGGAACCAGCGCGCCTCGCTTATCCAGCCCGTTGCCACAAGGGCTATCATTATGGTGAATATGCTGGGCTTCATAATGTAAGCTATAAGCACAAGGTAAATGGTGCTTGGCACGTTGGTAAGGGTATTATATATGGCGAACATAAGGGTATCCAGCTTCCTGTAAAAGCCCCATATTGCGCCGATAATAACGCCAAGGCCAACCTCAAAGAACGCGACCGCAAGCGAAAGCAGCAGCGATGTGCGCGTGCCGAACCACACCCGCGCCCATATATCGCGCCCAACGCCGTCCGTACCGAAGGGATGCTCGGCAGAGGGCGGCAGGTTCCATTCCCGCGCCGAAAGCGCAACGGCGTAAGGATCGCGGTCGGTTATCATTGGGTATATGACCGTGTATGCCACAAGCGCTATCAGCAGCGCCACTATGACCTTTACAACGGTGCTTTTGAAAAACGTGCGTGTGGTGCTGCGCCAATACGAATAATTGGAAAAGCCGGCTTCCTCGCTGAGTTCTTCATGAAACTCCGCGCGGGTAAAGAGCGCGTCCGGAATATCGTTTATATTGGGCATGGGATTGTTTTTTGCGTTTGATTCCATGTTCTTTTCCTCCGCATCAATCGTCGTTCCCGCCGACAAGCTTTATTCTCGGATCCACGAAGGACACCACTATGTCCCCCAGGAAAACGCCCAGCACGCTGAGCGCGCCGTAAAGCAGCACAAGTATCTGCACAAGCGGGTTATCCATGGCCGTGATGGACTTGATGAGCAAACCGCCCGTGCCGGGGATGGCATACATGCTTTCAATAACAAGGGAGCCTGAAAGCATCAGCAGGAAGTCCGAAGGGATATTTATTGCAATGGGCACGATAGCGTTGCGGAAAATGTGGCGCCACATTATAAAACGCTTGGGCAGGCCCTTAACGGTTGCGAACTTGATGTAATCCTTGTTTTCTTCATCCACAACATAGCGTCTGAGCCATGTGGCGTAGCCGGCGATGCTGCCGATGGACATGGAAACGACGGGCAGTATCCAAGAAACCGGCTGATCCATATAGAAAAGCATGGGCAGATCAAACCAGCGGGAAAGGAACACCTGAATGAAGAAATGGATAATAATGCTTGGCACGGCGCGGATTATAACAACATACAGCGTGCCTAAGCCATCCACTATGCCGCTCTTGTTGCCGGCCATGGCCATGCCGAGAGGTATGCCTATTATGGCCGAAACAAACCAGCTTATGAAATTGAGCAGGAGCGAATAGGGTATCTTTTCGCCCAAAACAGTTGAAATGGGCATGTTGGGATAAAGCGTTATGCTGCGGCCGAGATCGCCTTTGAAAAGGCCGGAAACAAAGTTATAAAGCTGAGTAGGAAGGGGGTCAAGCACGCCCATATTGCGCAGATATGCGTTCTTTTCGGCGTCGCTCATTTCCTTATACTGTTCCTTGGAAAAATAGCCCGCGGTGGGCATAAAGCGAAGCAGAGCAAATACCACCAGCACAACAAGCACTATCGTTACGATAGCTTGCCCCAATTTGGAAAGCAGATATCTTGTCATGGTAAAACCTCGTTTGGGTGTTTTTTTATTCCGTTCGGGCGCATTGCCCGGCAATTATACGCGCGGAGGTGGGCTGCCCCACCCCCGCAAATGGATTTTATTTAGGAAAGTACGATCGGTTTATCAGTTGTTGGCAAGGGCAGCCTTTTCGGCCTCGTACTTTTCCTTCAGCTGCTCGTGCTGCGCCTTGGTAACGGGTTCGCCCTGTATCAGCGCGCCCTTCATCTTATAACGGCTCAGCCCGAAGTAGCCGCCGGGTACGGTATAGGGCACAAGGCGCGTCATGTTATATGAACCGCCGCCGGACATATAGGGCTTGAGATACGCATGCTCCAGCAGATAGCATTCCGCATCCGCATAGGCGGCATAGCGCTCGCTCAGGTCATATGTTGCGCCGGCCTTTTCTATCATCGCGTCAAACTCGGGTATGGAATAGCCGGAATCGGTTATGTCATAATCGCTGGTGCAGCGGTTAAGGTTGGCGGAAGGATCGGCATAGCGCAGGCCGTAGCTGTCGTCCACCAAATCCCAGTTGCCAAGATCGAGTACCTCGGCGGAGAAGCTGTTGGACGAATATGCAAGAATAACGTTGACGTATTCCTTGCCAAGGTAGGTTTCCAGCATGTTCTTCACAAGGGTGGCCTTCTTCATGTCGCTGTCGGAGGAGCTGGAGGAATACACTATGTCTATGGGCAGCTTGCCGTCGCAATCGAACTCGGTAAGCGGCAGCATGTCAACATGGCCCGGCGTTACGCCCTTGAGCGTCACTCCGTCCGCCTCGCACAGCTCGGCTATTGCGGCCTTCAGGTATTCCTGCGCCTTTTCAACGTCATACGGATCGGTATCGCGGTAGGCGGGCAGGTTGCCGTAATCGGTATAATCCTTGCCGTCGTCGTCAAATATGGCGTTTTCGGGCAGCAGCGTATAGCGGCAGAAGAATTCGGGATCATTCGGCTCCCATATGGCGGAAAGGGTTATTGCGTCTATCGCGCTGAATACAGCCTTGCGGAAGTTTTCGTTCTGCACGGCAGCCGCCATTTCGGGGTTCTTGGTTTGGAAGTTCCAGCTGTACCAATAGGTGGTAACGGTCTTTTCGGAAAGGTATACATAATCCTCCCATTCGCCGCCGCGTATGCTGGCAACCTCCTCGGAGGTGAGGGACGTGCCGGTTATGTTGCCGCGCTGGAACATTTCAAGGCTTGAAATGCTGTCGGAAACATATTCCCACTGCAGCGTATCAAGCGTAAGCTTGTCAAGATCCCAGTAATTTTCGTTCTTGGTGAGCACAAACTGCTTATCAAGATCCCAAGCGGAAATGTAGTAACCGCCGTTATAAAGCATGGTTTCCTTGCTGGTGCCGAAATCCTCGCCCACGCTGTCAAGGAACGCCTGCTCCACGGGCAGCGTCATGTCAAGCTGCGCATAGGAAAGGAAGTACGGGCAGGGGCCGGAAAGGGTGTATTCAACGGTATATTCGTCAACGGCCTTCACGCCCACGGTTTCGTCAAAGGAGGCGACCACTTCGTCGTGGGTTTTGCCTATGTCCGTGCCGTCGTCTATATCCACAAGCGCGTAGTAATAATCATACAGGCCCGCTATAACGTTCCTTATTGTGCTGATGCCGCTGGCGTTGTTGGCAGGATCGGCAATATAGCGTATGCCTGCAACAAAATCGTCCGCAGTTACCTTATATTCGGTCTTGCTGCCGCTGCAGTCCACCCAATATACATCGGGGCGGATATGGAACGTCCAAACGGAAAAATCGTCGTTATGCTCCCAGCTTTCCGCCATGCAGGGGGAGGGGCGGCCGTATATGTCGGTTTCAACAAGGCCCTCCGCGATATTGGAAATAAAGTTGTAGTCCGACGTGAACTCCGTGCAGTACGGGTTCATGGAGGTTATGGAGGTGGAAAAAGTTGACTTATAGGTCTTTTCGTAAACCACCTGCGGCTCATCTGTCTGCGCGGGCGCAGCGGTGTTTGCCGGATCGTTATCCTGCGGCGCATTGTTGTTCTGGTTGCCGCTGCATCCTGCAACAATACAAGAGAGCATCACAAGCGTCAATAACAAAGCGATCGTCTTTTTCATGCCTATTCTCCTTAAAGATTTGATATGGTATAAGCCGTTCGTTATACCTTTCGGCTTACCTTGCATGTATCCTAACATAAACAGATGCAATTGTAAAGTGAAAGCTCAACATTTTTGCCCAAAAAATATTATTTCGGGCATAATCATGCTTGATTTTTTGATTTTATTGGCATATAATAAAGTAAACGCTTTAAGATTCCAGTTTTTGGGGAGGAAGTATGTCCGTAACAGAGTCCATCCGTGAAGCCATGGCCGGCCTAACAAGCAAGCAGAAGTCCATAGCGCAGTATATAATGGATAATCCGGACGAAGCTTCCTATTTATCGCTCAAGGAGCTGAGCGTGCGCACGGGGAGCTCTGAAGTATCGGTGCTGCGGCTTTGCAGGGCGCTGGGGTACGATAGCTTCGTTTCGCTCAAGGATGCGCTCAAGCAGCATACGCAGGGCGCGTTCCGCGCGGCAACGCTCAGCGCGCCGAGCCTGCACCCGGATAACCGCATAGGCACGGCAGAGGAGCTGCTGAACAAGGTTTGCGCGGACGAGCAGAACAACCTTAACGCCACCATAGCGCAGCTGGATGCTGAAATGCTTGTAAATTGCGCGCACAGGCTGCTTAAATCGGAGCGCGTATTCGTATTCGCGCACGACAGATCCTATGTGTTTGCGGATTATCTTTGCTATCGGCTCAACTTTTTGCGCATACAGGCCACGGCGGTGCAGCTTGGCGAAAGCAACACCGTGTCCACAATACTTGCCGCCATGCAGGATGGGGACACGGCAATATTGTTCTCCTTCCCGCCGTACTATGAACCCTGCGCGAACGCCGCAAGCTACTGCCGCTACAAGAGCATCCCGCTAATAGCCGTGACAGACAGCATGGATTCCCCCGCAGCCGCAGGTGCAGACAGCGTTTTCCTTTGCCGCACGGGCGCGCGGTATTTTTACAATTCGCAGGTGGCAACGCTTTCGTTTATAAATATACTCACCTCCTGCATAGCCATACAGATGGGCAGCGGGTTCGACGAAATACTGGCGAACGAGCAGGACGTTATGGACTTTTTGGACAGCTTTAACTACGCGGAAAAAGCGGAGAATTGACATAAAATCTGGTTTGGGAGGCACTATGCTTAAACTACTGAAGAATTGCAGCGTATATGCGCCGAAGTACGCCGGCAAAAAGGACATATTGATAATGGGCGAAAGGATACACGCCGTTGCGGACGATCTTTCCGCATGGCAGGCGGCGCCCGAAATTGAAGTATACGACATAAACGGCGCGGCCGTATGCCCGGGCATAGTGGATACGCATGTGCACATAACCGGCGGAGGCGGTGAACAGGGCCCCGTTTCCCGCACGCCCGAAATAAGGCTGAGCGAGCTGACGCTAAACGGCGTTACCACCGTGGTAAGCCCTCTCGGCACGGACGGAATATCAAGAAGCCTTGAAAACCTGCTTTTCAAATGCCGCGCGCTGGAGCATTACGGGCTGACCTGCCGCATAGTTACGGGCAACTACCGCTACCCTTCGCCAACCCTGACGGGAGACGTTGCGCGGGACATAGCGCTGATAGGCGAAATGATAGGCGTGAAGATAGCCATATCCGACCACCGCGGCTCAAACGTGACATGGCGGGAGCTGGCGCGCCTTGGCACGGAGGTGCGCGTGAGCAGCATGCTCAGCGGCAAAAAAGGATACGTCATAATACATGTGGGCAGCGGAAAGGACAGGCTGAAGCCGCTTTTTGACGCGGTGGAGAACTCCGAGCTGCCGGCGGATACGTTCCTGCCCACGCATTGCTGCCGCACGGCGGAGCTGATAAGCGACGCGGTGAAGTTCAACAAAATGGGCGGCACGGCGGACTTTACGGCGGACACGGTTGAAAGCGAAAACGGCACGGCGGCGGCGGTATACTCCGCGCTGCAGCAGGGCGCGGACCCCGCGCGCATAACCATGAGCAGCGATGCATGCGGCAGCCAGCCCAAGTTTGACGCGGACGGCAACTGCACCGGCATAACATACACAACGCCCGAAACGCTGCTGTGCGAGTTGAGGCGGCTGAAGGAGATATACGGCGTTCCCTTTGAAACGGCGCTTGCTTTCTTCACGGAAAATCCGGCGCGCGTGGCGGGCTTTGCCGGCAGGAAGGGCGTTATCCGTGCGGGCGCCGATGCGGACATAATGGTGCTTGGCGGCGATTACCGCGTGGACAGACTGTTTGCCCGCGGCAAGCTGTTTGTTGACGGCGGCGCGGCCGTGATCAAGGATTATTTTGAAAACTAAACCCGATATTGTCATCCCTCCCCCGTATTCCACGCGGCCATCCCCCCTCCGGGCGTTCGGAATACGATAGACAATGCCGCCC
>ERZ791569.224-NODE-224-length-44826-cov-9.431753_pt1 | contig 44826 bp, 32 predicted proteins | sample MGYA00509973_ERZ791569 | MGnify/ENA primary metagenome ERZ791569 (study PRJEB30046, sample SAMN00791902) | human gut metagenome | study: EMG produced TPA metagenomics assembly of the A metagenome-wide association study of gut microbiota in type 2...
GAGTACGCGTCTGGGGGGCGTGTGGTCGCTGGTTCGAATCCAGTCACCCCGACTGTTGAAAATGAAGGAGTTAAGTAATAAACTTAGCTCCTTTTTCTTTTCCCTTACAACATTTCTACCTCTACAATAAACAAAATGAATAGGAAGATATTTCTTTCTCTTCATATCCATTTACTATAACTCTTTTCATTAGTGTATGTAAAAACTTTCATGTTTTATTGAACAAAACAATAGTTTATTATGATATACGGATACATTAGAGTTAGCAGTGATAAACAGACTGTAGAAAACCAACGTTTCGAAATTAACAATTTCTGTGAACGTGAAAATTTAAAAATTGATGGTTGGATAGAAGAAACCATCAGCGGTACTAAATCCTATAGCAAAAGAGAGTTAGGTAAACTACTTAAGCAAATCAAAAAGGACGACCTTATAATATGTGCAGAACTCTCACGATTAGGAAGGAATCTTTTTATGATAATGGAAATTCTTAATCTTTGTATGAGTAAAGAGTGCAGGGTTTGGACAATCAAAGACAACTATCGTTTAGGTGAGGACATTCAAAGCAAAGTATTAGCATTTGCCTTTGGTTTATCGGCAGAAATTGAACGTAATCTCATTAGCCAACGTACCAAAGAAGCGTTATCACGAAAAAAAGCAGAAGGTGTAATCTTAGGTCGTCCCAAGGGAAAGAAAAGTTCTCCAGAAAAATACAAATTACACAAAAAAAAGAACTTGATTCTGGAACTTTTAAATGCAAATATATCTCAGCGGAAAATCGCTGTAATATGTAAAGTTGATAGAAATACGTTGGCACGTTACATCAAAACTTTTTTGGCAGAAACATAACGAGCGATTTTGTGCAGCAACAGGGGGTATATTGTGAATTTTCCAATGGAAATAGTTGGATTATCCTATCTCCCATAGAACAAAGTATCAAACGTAAAATGGAAGCCATAGGTACTCCACTTAAAGATTGGGATATTCAAATTAACTATGGAATTAAGACTGGCTTTAATGATGCGTTTATTATTACTACTGAAAAACGTGATGAAATATTAGCTAATTGTCAGACCGAGGAGGAACGTATCAGAACGGATGAATTAATACGACCGATTCTACGTGGCAGGGATATTAAACGATATGGTTATGATTGGGCGAAGTTATATCTTATTGCGACTTTTCCTTCCCGTCACTATGACATAGAGCAATACCCTGCTGTGAAGCAACATCTTCTTTCATTCGGCAAGGAACGGTTAGAACAGACTGGCAAGACCTATTCTGTTAATGGTGAAAAGGTCAAGGCTCGTAAAAAGACCAATAATAAGTGGTTTGAAACGCAAGACAGCATCAGCTATTGGGAGGATTTTTATAAGCCAAAAATCGTGTGGGGTAATCTTAACCTTACAGCAAGTTATGCAATGATTCAAGACAATAGCTTTATTAATGCGCCTTCACCTATGATTGTGCCGGCAAGCAAATTTTTGTTAGCTGTATTAAACTCAAAATTAGCAGATTATTACATTCGTCATCTTGGAGTTACACGAAATGGTGGGTATTTTGAATACAAACCTATGTTTGTAGAAAAACTTCCTGTTCCCCAAAGTGTAGATGCTAAAGTTGTAACTGACATAGAATCCTATGTAGATTCAAAAAACGAAACTGCAATAGATAAGGCTGTGTATATGTTCTATGGACTTACTGAAGAAGAAATACTGTATATTAATCAGAAAGACAGATAATTGTTTCTGCCTTTCTGATTAATAATTTCCAAAGAACTCCAATTCTTATAGATAAATATCTTTGGCAAATTGTAACAAATATTGCTGTTCAACCTCTGAGAAACCGAATATTTTACAAATAATAGATTCTATCTTATTCATAATAACTTGGTCAATATTATTATGAATCACATTAACATATTCACATAGTGTTTGCTTCTCTTTTGGATATTTTGGAATAGGGAGAATATTGATATTTTGTGCACCAACTTGCATATCGCCGACTCCAGTTTTATTCATATTGGTAACAAAACTGTACCATAAAATAGCGTTTGAATTAAGCATCGCTTCCAAATACTCCAATCCTCCGTCGCTACAAGTTAATATGTAACATGCATTATTCAATATCATGTTCTTATTTTCTAAAGCGAAACCCAATCGATTTCCTATGATTTTCCACACGATTTTTGGCTTATAAAAATCCTCCATATAAGCGCAGTTGCGGAGATTATAAGGGGTATCACCTTTATCTGCTCTTGTAGAGATTTTATCCCAATATTGGTCTAAATGAGCCTTTATAGCTGGATATTCATTTACATCAACTCGTGGCAATTTCCCTTTGATGCCGTTATGGGTATTGATAATCCATAAATCCGCCCAATCATAACCATATCGTTTAATATCCCTGCCACGTAGAATCGGTCGTATAAGTTCAGCTGTGCGGGTACGCTCATCTTCCGATTGGCAGTTAGCAAGTATTTCATCACGTTTTTCAGTAGTAATAATAAAAGCTTCATTATAACCAGTCAAAACACCACGATAAATATTTATATTCCAGTCTTTCAATGGCGTTCCCACAGTTTCCATTTTACGTTTAATGCTTTGCTCAATCGGCGACAGTATTACCCAAGAATCAGCACTACTAAAATCACATTCCGACCCGTTCTGCTGCACAAAATCGCTCAAATTCTGTAAGCCATTTATTCCTTGTGTTATGCAAGCAAATGTTCTTTGGACATTTATAGCTTTTTGAAGCATCAATATGTTCACATCAACAGTAGCTGTATCAAAGACCTTTACTCCTGCAAAATCTATTAACAAAACAGGATTTGTTTCCGTAACAAAATATTGGCGCAATTCTTTTCCATATCCGGCTTTCATCCACTTATTGGATGTAATGTAGCATAGGCAACCATTGGGCTTAAGCAAATTCATCCCTTGCTCGTAGAATAAACAATAAATATCTCCAGTACGAACATAAGTTTTATACTTCATTCGTTCTAAGACATCAGCATCCGTACCCATAGATTGCAGTTGAATATAAGGAGGGTTGCCAATAACACAATCAAATCCTATAAAATTTCCATCCGCATCCAATACTTCTGGAAACTCTATACGCCATTCAAAAGCCCCCAAATAAATCTTGTTGGAATTGATTTCCTCAAAATAACTTTCAAGTTCTGCTATTTCCTTTTTAACAGCATCCACTCGTTTCTGCCAATCCTTTTGTTCTTTTTTACTCATTTCAAACAGCTGAGGCGCAAGCAAATTCACCAGTTCTGCCCTACGCTTATTTAATCTGAGTTTTTTAGGGTCTTTTGCTCCGATTTCAGTGGTAAGCTTAGATTTAATTTCTGCTATTATTGAATCCAGCTCCCACTTTTCAGCTTTATCTTGAGCATTCTTATACTTGTTCACAGCATTTCTATATTGGCCAATAGAAATACCAGTTTCTTTTAATACAGACTTAATGCTATCCGTTAAATCAAAACGATGCAAAAGAGAGTTTCCGCATTTGATATTTATATCAATATTGGGTAAGGTTTCCAATTGTTTATAATCACTCTCTGCTGTATAGTAAGCATTTTTAAGCAATTCAATCCACAAACGTAACCTACATATTTTCACAGAGTTTGGATTAATATCTACGCCAAACAAACAATTCTCAATAATTATCTTTTTCTCTTTGAACAATGTTTCTTGAATGCGTCGGCTTTCCTCATTCAATGGATTATACTCAAACAAATTGTTTTCTGCATCCGTTACAATCAGTTCATCGTTTTCGATAGACAGTGTGTAATCTGATTTTTTAATACGTTTACCTTCGGAATCCACTAAAATTCCTAGTTCATATTTCAAACGTATTAACTCGTTTAAAGCAGATACCAAAAAGTGCCCTGACCCCACAGCCGGATCACAAATTGTGATACTGTTTATAAGCTGGTTAGCTTGTAATATATCATCTATTTTATTATACAAATCTGTAACAGACGTACAATTCCAGTTATAAAAATTATTGAATTTAGTCAAGACCGAATTAGCAACGGCTTCACGACACATATACATTGTAATAAATCCGGGAGTAAATACCGAACCATCTTTATGTCCGTTGATTTTTTCAAATATAAGTCCTAAAACAGAAGCGTTAATCAAAGTCTTGGCTTCTTCTTGAACTTCCTCACTGCCTTCGCTTGCAAAATTATATGCATCCAAAAAAGCAAATAAATAATTCAAAGTTGGAAGGCTATTGAACTGTTGTTTTTCTTTACGATTAATTAATACACTATTAGTAAATAGTGGTAATTCAGACCGCTGCGATAAACTATTTATCTTTATTGTATTACTTTCCAGTTCAGTAACTTCAAAGAGTGAGCTATTCAAATAAGGAACAAACTCAAAATCTTTCAATATAGAAGCTGTCCTTTGATGAACATTTCGTGCCAGAACTTGAAAAAATAAAGTGTTCAAATCATCGAAATCACGTATTTTCTGTATAGAAAGAAATTTGTAACATTGCTCTCCATTGTGGTATTTCAACATTTGAGCTTCCAACAACTTCAAGAACAAGATTCGATTAATCCAAGTAATACATAATTCCATAGCCACATTGAACAAACGTTCTTCTTGGGTACTTCCATAAATTGCTATATTGGGAACTTTTCGCAAGCAGTCTTCTGCATCAAGTTGATTGATTGTATTTTCCAACAAAGAAGCTTCATTACGCCGTCCAACGGCTTTACGTACAATTACAATCTTATTATTTTCTTTCTTCTCTTCAATGCCAATGATATGTAATAATTCTGCATAAAACCTCTTATTTAAAGAGTTACTATCATTCTGAAACGGTAATTTCAATAAATGCACATCACTGAATACCTTATACAATTCGATAAGTTTTTTTGAAGCTGTATTCTCACCTAAATATTTAGCGTAAGAACGGATGTCAAAATAGGTATAGTCAAGACTATCTGCAACTTCTTCGATAAATGAAGAAGCTATCTCAGAATAAAAGAAGTCTGTTTTACGACTTGTTTTTCTACCATCCTCAAAATCCTGGAACTCTTTTTTCAGTTTCTTATTTTGATAGAATTTTTGCTCAAACTCTTGGGCATCAAAGATAAAATATTCATATACATTGGTAGCTATCAGATATTTAATATCTGAATTTTTCTTGGATATTCTTTCTCTTAAATAATAAAGCAAAAGTTCCTGAAGAGCTTTCCTGTTTAAGTTACCAACAGAAATCATTTCATTTTTGTTGGTTGTACTCTTTACCTCAATTAATAAACCAATATTCGACTTACTTGTTTTATCTAATCTTACAGCCAAATCAATGTCTTCTTCTGGAGCCATATAGTATGGTTTGTAAAAAGTATCACTTAAAAAATTCCTCAAATGTCCCTTTTGTGTTTCTTCTCTTTGACCGTCTGAAACAGTAAGTAACAATGTACGAAGAGCATCTTTAAAATGATTAAAATCCTCAGTTTCAATTGAAACCTGTCGATATGCCTTACTTAATACTTGACTTGGTTTTAGCTGTCCCATAGCATTTTCTCCTTTAATAAAACTACATGACAAAAGTAATTTAAATAAATGATTAAATGAGTAAAACACGAAGTATAATTATACTCACCTGATTTTCAGATTAATCCAATAAGAAATTCGCAACTATATACTTTATTGTACCAACGGTTTTGTATAATTACTGGTTTACACAGTCATGTATAATGAACGTAGTACATTTAATTAGAATTTTTGTCTTTTTTGATAGTAGGCTGATTAAATCAAAAGGCGGCATTTCGTAATGAAATGCCGCCTTTTTAGCAAGTCAATAAATTAACTTCTGTTTAAACAGACCTCTTACCACAGAAAAATTGCAGGATACATATTTATGCTAATGTCACATCATCAGCACTAAAAGCATGAAAAAGAATAACATATCATTTAAAATGATACTTAAATGTATCTTGCTTATCATTCGAATTATCTGGTATATTATCAGAATTGTAAACTTTATTTCTGTTGTGATTGGTTAAATAAACAAAAAACTTTATCAAACTCGGCTATTGCCGTAGCCGAGTTTGTTATTGCCTTACAAATTAATTATACTATATTGTAATATCATATTGCAAAATTTACTTATCTTTGCAATGTGCAAATAGCACAAAGGTGTTTAACTGATTCTTTCGGATAAAATCTGGAAAATTTTAAGGAGAAGAATAAGTTAACAATATCCCGCATCGTATCTACAAATATGGTGTGGGAGTATGTTGCTTTTCTACTCCTACGGTTTTCCAGAGCCTTTCCGATAGACGAGTTACAGCTCTCACACTTCCATATATAATCACATCTTCTTTGGTGGGCTGGGAAGACAAAACATATAATAGTTATGAGAAAAAGTATTTTAATGTTTGGTCTTACAGTTCTTCTTATGAGTTGCGGTGGAAACAATGCAGTTTCATTAAAACCTGAAACTACTAATGTAAAAGGCGACCTAAAAGAATTTTATGAGGTTGTTGATAAAAACTACAAAGTAATTGAAGAAGGTATTAATAACATTGTTAATGTTGAATTAAAACGTACATCAAATGAATTTACATTTAATCCTAAATCGGGTGAATTTAGATATGGCACGTGGTATGGTAATAATGGAGAAGAAATTATAGTTAATTTTGGATTTGAATTACTTGATGAAGAAAACAATGTAATACAAACATTGAAACCAGGTGATAGTGGATGGTATGGTACTGATTATGAAGATATAGAACCTTTATTAAAACTTAATACTGATGAAACAGGAACATTGAAATTAAAAATAGATATAGAAAATAAGCCTGTTAAATTTAGAATTCTATCATCATTAAATGAATCTAAAAGTACTGATTCAGAGGACACAAAAGATGTAAGTATAGAAAATAACTCAATAACAAATAATGATTCATCTAATGACTGGGATAATACATTGGATGAGTATGAGAAATATATTGATGAGTATATTAAATTCTACAAAAAGGCACAAAATGGTGATACATCAGCACTTACTGAATATGCTTCATTATTAGAGAAAGCACAATCATTATCAGAAAAATTAACCAGTGCACAAGGTGAGTTAACACCGAAACAAGCAAGCAGATTTTTAAAATTACAACAAAAACTTGCCAATGCAGCAATATAAAACTATTCATACAAGACAAAAATAAAAGTGGAGATTCCATTTTGGTTTCTCCACTTTTTTGTTGGTCTCCAGAACCTTTCCATAACAGATATTACATCTAATATTAATGTTATAAACATAAAAAGTCCAACCACAAAGAAATGTGATTGGACTTTCATTTATTTAACATAGTCCCACTATAAATCATGAAATTTGAGTAGGTTGATTTTGTATAATGCTAAAAGGATAGTCCAAAAATCATTGATTTTCAAACTATCCTTAAAATAATCTCTACGTGAATTTATAACCTTCAAAATAGAAGATTATGAAAATAAAAACGAAAGAGAAATGGATAAAGTTCTTGATAAGAATAATTATCAAGAAACTTGTAGAACAAGTTTTTGATTTGTTCTAATCCATTTAGGAACTCTACCCAACCGTGGAGTTCCTTTTGTTTAATTAATTATACTATTAGTCGCCATTCAGGTTTTTCCAAAAGTTCTCCATAGTATAGACGTTCTGTACTTTGTTGTAAGAACGCATTAAATCTGTTGCTGTCGCTCTCTTTGCGAGTGTTGTATCTAAATACGAACTCTTTGCAATATTGGGGCAAATGCTTTGGACTTACCAAATAATAGATACCTATGATACCACGTTTAAGTTGGCTCCAGAACCCTTCAATAGAATTGGTATGAAATCCATCTTTATTTACGTATATTCCTAAGCTGTGTTCTACAACTTCGTGTATGTATTCATTTTTGACTTTGTTGTAACCACTCCAGCTATCAGAAATAACTGTAGAACCTTTTCTGACAAGCTCATCAATAACACCAAACAAAACTTTAGAACTTGCATTTTTGATAACCTTTGCATACACCAATCCATCAGAAAGTAGTCCCATTACAGGCGTTTTCTGTTTAGTGCTTCGACCTTGTCCACCTCTGTTACGTTTCGTCTTTCCACCAATATATGTTTCATCAACTTGTGTCATATCATTGAAGTTTGCATCATCATCCTTTACATTGTAACGAATACGATGCAGCATGAACCATGCAGTTTTCTGTGTCACATTAATATCACGTGCCAATTGACAACTACTGATACCTCTTTTATGTGACAAGAACAGATAAATAGCATAGAACCATTTTTTCAATGGGAGGTTGGAACCTTCAAACATAGTTCCTTGTTTCACAGTAAATCGGCAACGGCAATCCTTACATTTATAAAGACCTTCAAACTTTCCATCCTTAGTCAATTTATAATGATGTTCAGATATTGAACCGCAATGCGGACAAATAGGCTTTCCATTCCACCGCATATTCTCCAGATATACTCTGCAATCATCCTCGGTATGCAGCGTATCAATCATGTGAAGTAATGAGTGGAATGTTATCATATAATTCTCTATTTATTATTTTTTGAGAATTATACCCACAACATCACGGAAATTTCATTTGAAATGTTAAAAAAGCATCTTTGGATGAAATTTTTTCTTGAAATGTCTCAATATATATTTTATAAAACAATTAGATTATATGGAATCATTTGTATTACAACAGATTGGTACAATTATAGCAGTTAATGTAGGAAATTCAGAACTCCGAGAAATTCTTCGTGAATATTTCGGTAAGAATGAAATTTCTTATACTGCTGATTATTCAAATGAGATATGGGGTGAAGTTATGCAGTTTCTTGAGAGAAATTGCAAATTTATCAAAGACATAGAATTGTCATCAGGACTTGTATCTATTTATGAAACTGATGTAGTGAATGAATTTCTTGTGAGATTTGAATTAGAAAACGGAGGAAAGAATTTTGTATTCTGGAGGAAAGTACCGCTTGAAGATAAAGTAAAGGCAATTTACGAGCACTTTCAATATAAGAACTATCTGCATTGTATAAAATGCAGATTATTCACTGGTACTTATAACGAATATAAAGAAAGAATAAAAATGGGTCCTATCGGTTATATTCAAAAGGTTTAGTCAATTCATTTGCTAAACGACAGTTAATGGTAGGACATATATTCATTAAAAGTTCTTTAGTTATATCCGATATGTTTGGTGACTGCTTTCTTGCTTTTTTAATTACGTCCAAATCATATTCAAGTAGTTGAGATACTAAACAACAAGCATCTTGATAATTTTGTGTTTGTGGAACCTTATTTATATTGTGTATTCGTGTATAGTGAACAGAGAACCATGTAGCTAAACCTTCTTCCAAAATAGTTGCATGTTTTCCAATAGTTGGGCATAAACAATGTACACATTCATGAGCAACTTGAAAAATGGCTTCATCCATATCATTCAAACAATTTATTGTTATTTGAATCACTATATGTCCACAATTATCAGGAAACCAAATCTGTGGATAATCCCTATCTATCAATTCAATACCAAGTAAAGTATAATTCTTATTTCTTTCTCCAAATAGTTTTTCTGCATTATTTAGAATATTTCCTAATCTTGATGCTATAGAATATGAAAAACCTCCTTTTATTGGTTCACATGAAAAAATATTTGTATCTTTTGCCATAATAGTATCTTTTTAGTATTAGGCAAAAATACAAAATTTGAATTATACAATTCATTAATGACAAAACTTTAATTATACAAAACCGTTGGTACAATAAAGTATATAGTTGCGAAGAAATTTTACCCCTTTCTATGATCCAGTAAAACGTTGAATTTGATTCAATCTTGCAGAATCAATTCCCCAATGCACAAAAAAAATGGATTTAATAAATTCTGCTTAGAGAAATCTATTAAATCCATTTTTCGTGCGCCTGATAGGACTCGAACCTACACGCCTCACGGCACCAGATCCTAAGTCTGGCGCGGCTACCAATTACGCCACAGGCGCGAAGTAAAATATAACTTAAATCAGTATATATTTCCTTTTTGCGGTTGCAAAGATAGACTATATTTTTGAATTTGCAAAATATTAGAGCTAATTCTTTAATATTTTACATGCTGTTTCTATAATAGTATCTTTTCCTCGCTGCACATCTTCGCTTTTCATGTCTACTTTCACGTCCGGATCGATACCAAACTCCAGCTGATTCATTTCCGGATCGAACATCGGACTGGCAGAAAAGCGGATAGACCAGCCGTTAGGTATTTCAGAACTGAACGGCAACCCTGAGCCTCCTCCGGTCTTATCGCCTACGATTGTGACATTCGGAAACTGATTCATGCTGTTTACAAAATCGTTTGTCGCACTATAAGAGCGCCGGTTGGTGAGCACTACTACCTTTTTCTGCCAGCGTATACCGTCGGACGGTTCTATATAAACAGGCTTTGGTTCGGAAAAGTCACTGTGTCCGGGACCTGTCTTGTGACACATGTATCCCACAAGCACCTTCTCGTTTGTAAACCGTGCAGCCAACTTCTGGGCTGTCGTCAGGTTACCTCCCCCGTTATTCCTCACATCAATAATCAGCCCGTCGCAAATAGCAAGCTTGTTCAGCGTCTGGTCCAGATTACCATCGCCTATCCCGTTGGAGAAACTGGAGCAATAAATATACCCGATGTTGTTCTCCAAGATGCTGTAAGTCAGTCCAGAAGAATTCGTATAGTCTTTCCCCAGATAAATACTCTGAATACTGTCGCTGAAATTGCGCGGATAACTGTCGAACCATTCCCGATACTGTGACGTAGCAAGTGAACTGGAAAGATTCACATGGCCGTCGCGTAACTCGTTTACCATATCCGACAAGACCTCGAACAGGTTTTCCCAAGTCATATCCGACGTGATACGACGGGCATACCGTTCGTGCACTTCATTCCAGTCGAGTCCATACTCTTGGTTCTTATAGTCGAGAAAGCAATACTGTTCATCTATAATCTTCCACAGTGCCTCAAAGTTATCTTCAGGCGTATTGCCGGAAATATCTTCCCGTATACAGGAATTAAAAATCAGAAATCCGGACAAAGCAATATATACAATACACGCAAATCGTTTCATAAGCTAAAAGGGAGTTACTTTAAGTGGCATGCTGATACGTTTCTTCCCGCGAAGCAAATACAGGTTGCGCACGAAGCCTATCATAAAATCGTGTGAATAGGTATGGCTTTTCAGGTTGTTGACCTTTGCCTGCTGAATGTCGCACACATATCCTACACGCATCACGACATTGCGTATCGGAAAGTCCAGCGTAACCATCTGTCGCAGTGAAGGATTATTGTGCAGCGAAGTAAACAGTACATTCCGTCCTCCATTGCCTAACGAAAAGATTTCATAATACGACTCACCGTATTCGGGCGAGAACATAACGCCCAGCAACGGAAGATTTGCCTGATAACGCACCGTCAGCGGATAGCGTGCGATGTGAAATTTGTAGATAACCATACCTGATGCTCCCAACCCTCCGTATGCCTTAGCCTGAGCCGGATTGTTGGAATTGCGCCGGTTATAAACCACACCGCCGTTCAGATCGAGCATCGGTCCTACAAGAATCTTCAGCTTATCATCGTTCATGCGGAACTGATAATGCAGGGCATAGCTCCAGTTTACCAGTCCGGCATACATCTCAGCAGTCTGAGAAATATTCTTGTTATACGAGGCATTGATCTGAAACAGACTTTGCCCGGATACGTTTCCTCCCAGCATACGTGTCATACGCATGCTTTCGTGCATAAACCTGACTTCCGTTCCGCTATATTCCAGCGGAGAAAGATATGTTTCGAATACGTTGCTGTGTCCCACTCCTACCATTGTAGAGCGCATTACGTAGCGCGTGGCCCGCAAACTGTCTTCCTGCGCATACAAAGAAAAAACGGCCCCGAGTGCGATGAACAGCGTAATAAGCTTTCGTTTCATTGTTCCGGTTTTAAAATAATGTCATTTGTTCATTGTCTTCTTCCGCAACATTATCATTTTCCGTTTCTGGTGTATCTGCATCTTCCATATCTTCCTGTGGTTCCGGACGACGGGTAGGCTCCAGCTCCTCGATGCGGTCTACCGTAAATGTAGTCAGACGCTTGCCTTTTGCCTTGAAGCTCTTGACACCTACAAAGTCGCTTGCCTCTATAATCAACGCTTCCCTGAAGCTGTCGTGTCCGCCGAATACAACCTGTAAACGGGGATAAACTTCACCCGAAAGCAGAATCAACTGGTTGTGTTTGTTTTCGCCCAGATAGTTCAACCGTTTGGCTGTCTGCTCGAACGTAAAGCGTTTCAGATATGGATAATTCTGCTGGTCGGCATCATAGAGCACTGCTGTCCAAACCTTCTCAGCATCAAATTTCTCAATAAACTGTATATCGGCATCGTAGTGGTTATTCAAGTCGAAATCGGTTGTATAGAATTCACCGTTCTTATGCACAACCAGAATGCTTTCCCCACTCTGGAATTCTCCGAGATACTGTCCGCGACCGTCGTAATTCAGACGAAGCACATCATGGTCGAACCATACCTTTCTGCCTCCCAGTGTAGAGCCTCCACGCTGTTTCAGACTGATTTTATGCACTTCATATTTGGTCAGCAGGTTACCCATCGACTGTCGGCCCTTGATGTTAATGGTACTGAAGTCTTTTTCGAATATCAGCTTCTTGATACGCGGATTCGGGCGGAGTGTCACCTTGATAACCTCAGCTTCCCCGTTCGGATTGGCTGTGAAATATACAATTTTCGATCCGGGAGTTCCCTGTGTCACATCGTATTCACGGTCGCGTATCATCGACGTTACATTGAAACGCTTGATATAGTGGAATCCTTCTTTCCCGTCACGATAAATCACGTTATAGATCGTACGCTTGTCGTTCTTCTTGAAGATATTCACGTAGAGAATGTTCTTGCCTACAAACAGCTTGTCCGAAACACGTACGATTTTATATTTTCCATCTTTATAGAAGATAATCACATCGTCGATATCGGAACAGTTGCAGATATACTCGTCTTTCTTCAGTCCCGTACCGATAAATCCTTCCTCGCGGTTGATATACAGTTTCTCGTTGGCCTCGGCCACCTTGGTTGCCACAATCGTATCGAAGTTTCGTATCTCCGTACGCCGCGGGAAATTCTTTCCGTATTTCTCCTTGATACGTGTATACCAGTCGATGGTATATTCAGTAATATGAGCCAGATGATTGTCTATTTCTTCGATATCCGCTTTCAGCTTGGCAATAAACTCGTCCGCCTTATCCTTGTTGAACTTCAGGATACGCGCCATCTTTATCTCCATAAGCTTGAGGATATCTTCCTTAGTCACTTCGCGTACAAACTGCGGATAGAAAGGTGTCAGCCGTTCGTCGATATGTTCGCATGCAGCATCCATGTTCTCAGCCTGTTCGAACTGCTTGTCCTTGTAGATACGCTCTTCGATGAAGATTTTCTCCAGCGAAGCGAAATGCAAGGTTTCCAGCGTTTCGTTGCGCTGGATGTTCAGTTCCTGACGAAGCAGCGAAAGTGTATTATCTACCGACTTACGGAGTACCGCACTGACAGAAAGGAAATGCGGCTTCTTGTTGTCGATGACGCAGCAGTTGGGCGAAATATTCACCTCACAGTCGGTAAAGGCATACAGGGCGTCGAGTGTCTTGTCCGACGAAACGCCCGGAGCCAGATGTACCAGAATCTCCACCTTGTCGGCGGTATTGTCGTCCACCTTCCGTACCTTGATCTTACCCTTTTCGATAGCTTTCAGGATAGAATCAATCAGTGAAGAAGTTGTTTTTCCGTACGGTATTTCACTGATGCAAAGAGTTTTATTATCTATCTTGGAGATTTTGGCACGTACACGCACTACTCCCCCACGCTCACCGTCGTTATAGCGCGACACATCGATGGAACCTCCTGTCTGGAAATCGGGATACAGATGAAACTCCTCTCCGTGCAGGTAAGCAATGGCCGCATCACACAGCTCGTTGAAGTTGTGCGGCAATATTTTCGATGAAAGACCTACGGCAATACCTTCCACTCCCTGAGCCAGCAGCAGCGGAAACTTGACGGGAAGCGTCACCGGTTCACGGTTTCGTCCGTCGTAAGAAGCCTGCCATTCGGTTGTCTTCGGATTGAACACCACATCGAGCGCAAACTTCGAAAGACGTGCTTCAATGTATCGGGGAGCAGCGGCATCATCACCGGTAAGAATATTTCCCCAGTTTCCCTGACAGTCGATAAGCAGATCTTTCTGTCCCAGCTGTACCAGTGCATCGCCGATGGACGCATCACCATGAGGATGGAACTGCATGGTATGTCCTACGATATTTGCCACCTTGTTGTAGCGTCCGTCGTCCAGGCGCTTCATAGAGTGCAGGATACGTCGCTGAACAGGCTTCAGTCCATCGTTAATATGAGGAACCGCACGTTCCAGAATAACATACGAAGCATAGTCCAGAAACCAGTTCTGATACATACCGCTCAATTGGTGTTTTACAGTTTCGTCGCCCTGGTCGACAGGCTTATAGTCAGAATGTGCTTCTTTATCGCTTGATTGGATATCGTTTTTATCGAAAATATCTTCGCTCATATAAGTGATTTAGTGGAAAAACAACAGACAAAAATACGAAAAAAAATATTCCTATTATATATATTGCTGAAAATAAACCTGTATTTAGTCGAACGAATCTTTCATACGGATGCTATTGTTTTCAAGAAAATATCAGCTTCTTTTCCTAAAAACATCAGCATATTTTCAGGAAAATTTGTACAGAAAATCAGTGTGCGGACAGTGGGCAGCAAAGGCTTCCCTGCACCATCTGGCAATGAGAATTTTATTTTTTCATCTCATTCAAAACAGGAATGGTAAGCGGAATAGCAAGCAGGAACGAACAAAGATCGGACACCGCCTGACACATTTCCACCCCCTGCAAACCGAAGAAATGAGGGAGAATCAGGATGAAAGGGATGAAAAACAGTCCCTGCCGCGCAGAAGACAAGGTGACGGCACGCACAGGCTTGCGGATAGTCTGCAACATCATGTTACACAAAATAACCCATGCTCCTAAAGGTAAAGTAATGAGCTGCCAGCGCAAGGCACGTGTTCCGGTTTCGATAACATGCGGATCATCGCGGAACCACGATACGATCTCGGGAGAAAAAATGTAACCGATAACCGAACAGACAGCCAGAAACACAACTCCTGTCTTGACACAGAACCAGAAGCCTTCGCGTACACGACGGTAAATGCCTGCTCCGTAATTGAATCCGCATACCGGCTGGAAACCTTGTCCGAAACCAATCACAAAAGAGTTGATAAACATACAGATACGGGTAACGATAGACATTCCGGCAATGGCTGCATCTCCATAAGCTCCGGCTGCCACGTTCAGCAGAATGGTAGAAAGGCTGGCAAGTCCCTGACGACAAAGCGAAGGGCTTCCACCGAATACGATTTCTTTCAAATATGCCGGTTTCAAGGTAAAATTTTTGAAACGGATGCGGATATTTGTACCTCGGCTGTCCATTACGAGCAACACCAGAAAACTGCATATCTGGCTCAGCAAGGTAGCCCACGCAGCTCCCGAAATACCCATATCGAATACAAAAATCAGCAGCGGGTCGAGCCCGATATTCAGAACCGCTCCTACAATGATACCCACCATGGCGTATACCGCATTCCCCTGAAAACGCATCTGGTTATTCAGCACCAGCGAAGAAGCCATAAAAGGTGCGCCCAGCAAAATAGTCCCCAAATACTCCTCTGCATAAGGGAGGATAGTAGGCGTAGATCCCAGAGCAACACATATTTGAGAAAGATACAAATGCCCGAACAAGGCTATAATGGCTCCCGACATGAAAGCATAGAAAAAGCCTGTAGATGCCATTTTTTCTGCACTTTCGTAATCTTTGGCTCCCAGCTTACGAGAAATATAATTACCCGATCCATGCCCGAAAAAGAATCCAAAAGCCTGAATGATAGCCATAACAGAGAACGAAATTCCGACCGCAGCCGTCGACTGTGTGTTAATCTGCCCCACAAAATAAGTATCAGCCATGACATAAAAAGAAGTAACCAGCATGCTGATGATGGTAGGCACAGCCAGTGAACCGATAAGACGGGGAATCGGAGCTGTGGTCATAAGTGTATATTTATCTTTCGTACTCATTGTTTTTTCACGGATGTTTCTGCAAAAGTAGAAAAAAATAACCACCTTTCCTTACAGATTCCCTCTATTCATAAGATAAATTAAGACAGCTATTCTTCTTTTTTGCTTATAAATACCTATCTTTGTGGCCTACTATGTAATGAAAATAACATACATCAAAAAAATAAGAAAGAAAAATGGCACAAGAAGACGTTTTCAAGAAACTTGTTTCACACTGTAAAGAATATGGTTTCGTATTTCCTTCAAGTGAAATTTACGATGGACTGGGAGCCGTATATGACTACGGACAAATGGGTGTGGAACTGAAAAACAACATCAAACAGTACTGGTGGCAGAGCATGGTATTGCTGCATGAAAATATCGTAGGTATTGATTCGGCTATCTTCATGCATCCTACTATCTGGAAGGCTTCGGGACACGTGGATGCGTTCAACGATCCTTTGATCGATAACCGCGACTCGAAGAAACGTTATCGTGCCGATGTGCTGATTGAAGACCAGATTGCTAAATACGACGAAAAGATCAATAAGGAAGTTGCAAAAGCTGCAAAGAAATTCGGTGATGCATTCGATGAAGCTCAGTTCCGCAGCACTAACGCACGTGTACTGGAACATCAGGCTAAACGTGATGCTTTGCACGAACGCTACTCAAAGGCAATGAATGCAGGACCAGACTTGAACGAATTGCGTCAGATCATCCTGGACGAAGAAATCGTTTGCCCGATTTCAGGAACTAAAAACTGGACTGAAGTACGTCAGTTCAACCTGATGTTCTCTACCGAAATGGGATCTACTGCCGACGGTGCTATGAAAGTATATCTGCGTCCGGAAACTGCTCAGGGTATTTTCGTAAACTACCTGAATGTTCAGAAAACAGGACGTATGAAAGTTCCTTTCGGTATCGCTCAGATTGGTAAGGCTTTCCGTAACGAAATCGTTGCACGTCAGTTCATCTTCCGTATGCGTGAGTTCGAACAGATGGAAATGCAGTTCTTCGTAAAACCGGGAACTGAACTTGAATGGTTCCAGAAATGGAAAGAAACTCGTTTGAAATGGCACAAGGCACTGGGATTCGGCGACGACCACTACCGTTACCATGACCACGAAAAACTGGCTCACTACGCTAATGCCGCTACCGATATCGAATTCCTGATGCCATTCGGATTCAAGGAAGTAGAAGGTATCCACAGCCGTACTAACTTCGACTTGAGCCAGCATGAAAAATATTCTGGCAAGAGCATCAAGTACTTTGATCCGGAAATCAACGAATCATATACTCCGTACGTTATCGAAACATCTATCGGTGTAGACCGTATGTTCCTGAGTATCATGAGCGCTGCTTACCACGAAGAAACGCTGGAAAACGGAGAAACTCGTGTCGTACTGAAATTGCCTGCTGCACTGGCTCCAGTAAAACTGGCTATCATGCCGCTGGTAAAGAAAGACGGTCTGCCTGAAAAGGCTCGTGAAATCATGGACGACCTGAAGTTCCACTTCCACTGCCAGTATGATGAAAAAGACAGTATCGGTAAGCGTTACCGCCGTCAGGATGCCATCGGTACTCCGTATTGTATCACTATCGACCACCAGACACTGGAAGACAACTGCGTAACTCTGCGTAACCGTGATACAATGGAACAAGAACGCGTGGCTATTGCCGATCTGAATAGTATTATTGCCGATAAGGTTAGTATCACTAGTCTGTTGAAGACTTTGCAATAAAAATTTTGAATGTGCATGAATAAAAATATATTATGGTTGTTAGGCATCCTTGTTTCACTGAGTGCAGGCTTTACTTCTTGCAGTGAAGATACACAAACGGCCGATCCGTACAGTGACTGGGCAGTGCGCAACGATGCCTATATCGACTCTATCGCCTCCGTTTGCGCGAATCCTCCTGCCGGAGAACATTGGGAAAAAGTATTGAACTATAAGTTACAGAGCGATGCTTCAGAGGATCTGGGCTATCAGGACTACACTCCGGGTAAAAACGATTATGTGTATATGAAGCTCTTTCCGGAAGATAATATCGAACCTCTGGGAATTTCTCCTATGTCGACTGATACGGTAAGTGTCCACTATCGCGGAAAATTAATAAACGGAACGGTCTTCGATGAAAGTTTCTCTGGAGAATGGAATGGAATGGTAAACGAACCCAGATCATTTGCGGCTTCAGGTGTAATTACAGGCTGGACGACTGCTCTGTTGAAGATGAAAGAAGGACAGCATGTCGAACTGTATATCCCTAATGGTATGGGATATGGATCGGTAGAGCGTGATGTTATTCCTGCATATTCTACGCTGATATTCGACCTTCGTTTAGAAAAAGTCATCCACCCGAAAGGACCGGATGACAGATCGCGGAAAATGAAACAAGAATAAAATTTATTATATCTTGACATGACAAAAAAGAGAGAACGTCGATTTGACGTTCTCTCTTTTTTTATGCTTTATCGTTGTGCAGCTTTATTATTCTTCGTCAGCATCAACCTTTGCTTCTTCTACTATTTCATCAGGAACTTTGTCTACGCGTACGTATTTAGATACTTCAGTACCTTCTTTTACAGTCCATACCATTGAACCTGACTGCATCAAATCTGTTACGATATATTCGTTGTTCCAGTCGCCGTTTTCATAATCATACTTTCCGCTGAGAACGTATCCATAATGACCATCTTTCTCAACCGAATAAGTACCTGTGATATAACGTGGATACATGCTGTCATGCTTCTGATACATTTCAAAGTTTCCTTTGCGGTCGAACTCTATATAGATATAGAAATCTTCGGGCAACTGTTCGCCATTCAGTTCTGCCAGCTTCCATGTGCCCTGAAGTGTAATAGGTGTTACTTCAAGAGAAGGCTCCAATACTTCGTCTTCGCTACATGAGAAGGTTGTCAGCGAAATGACAAGCAACATCAAAATCTTAACTATTTTACTTTTCATAATATCTTATCAATTATATTTTTACTATTTCATTTATCGATTAAATTAATCTCAATACTGAGTGTTCTGTCGCTTGGACGTCCTGTTACTCCATCCAGAATCAGCGGAGCATGAAACTTTTCAGGTTTTCCAACAAGTTTCGAAGCGTCGACGCTTATCACGATATCTGCTTCCTGTCCGGGTTTGATAACCTCCGGTTCCGTTCTGAATTCCATATATTTAGGCAGGTTCATAACAGAAAGCCGCAAATCGGTCTTCCCGCTATTGCCACATAAGATTCTTTCTGTCTGTTTTCTACCGGGAACAAGGTTGAACTTCATTGTATTCTGTTTCAGCCTCAATTTTCCCATAGCATACGGATAACGGTACCATTCGTCTTTGCTAGGCAATACATTGCCAAGAAGAACCAGTTTCGCCAGCGGTTTTTTATCAGAAAGCGAAGCATAAACAAATGTATTGGCATCAATCGTTCCCGGGTGATTCTCAGGAGTGTATGTTACACTGATGCAGGCTTTCTCCCCTGGCTGCACGTTAAGTTTATCAATTTTGGCAGCAGTACAACCACAGTCTGTATGCAATCGGGTAATGACCACAGGCTGAGCACTTATATTTTTGAAATAAAAGTTAGTTTCAACCGGCTTATCATCTTCTGTCATTTCACCGATATTGACAACGGTTTCTTCAAACTGCACGATTTTTTCAGCACCTTCAAGAAGTGAAGGATTTAAAACAGCGTCTATCTCCTGACGTGTCAAGGGACGTGCCGCCTGAGCCATTACAAGCTCAGGACAACACATCATGATACTCAATATCACTAATTTTATCGAATAAAATAGTTTCATTAGTAAATTTTCCTTGATTACATCCAACCGTTATCGTTTGCACCTTCACGTACGGTAACTGTTACAGTCTGAGTCTTTCCGTCGCTTGTGCTTACTGTCAGTTTGGTAATACCTGCTTTCAAACCGTTTACAGTCAACACTGTATTGCTTACAGCTGCTGTTGCAACAGATTCATCGGCAATAGTACATGTATAAGTCAGTGACTCACCGTTTACAAAATAACGGGCAAGATCTATTGATTCTGATTTTCCGATACCAACATATACATTAGGAACTTTCATTTCAGCACCATTGCCTTCAATCTTACTCAAAAGCATACCGGCATTAATCAAACCAGCTCCCATCTTGTCTTTGTAAGTAGGCAAAGACATTTTAGTAACAGCCCCTCCGGTAATGTTATGGTTTCTGTGATACAATTTTGTACCATCATAACCAGCATAAAGATCGCTTACCGAAGCTTTCATCAAATCAACAAACTCATGAGCCTTGAAATGTTTTCTCATCTTTACAGCATACGACAATCCCAAAGCAGCAACTCCTGATACATGAGGACATGCCATTGATGTACCATCCATATATCCGTAAGCTGGCTGGCCGTTTTTGATAAGCGTAGACAAGATTGAACCTTGAGCGTTTTCAAGAGTAAATGAAGAGTCGAAATATGCTTCATCGCTTTCGCCTACCTTACCATAATATTCCAAATCACCACCCGGTGCACTCAGTCCAACTTCTTTTCCGTAGTTAGTGTACGAAGCCGGAGTAAAGTTAGCATCAGTAGCCGCTACTGTAATACATTTCGAATAACCACCCGGATAACCTGGAGCAGCTGCATACTCATTACCAGCAGCAAAGATAGCCAGACCACCATCGATTACACCGTTAGGTGAACCTGCATTGTTGATAAAGTAGTCCAAAGCTTCCTTTTCCAACGGATAAGTCTTAGCCCACTCTTCTTCTGTTTCCGGACCAGGAGTGTATCCTTCCATCGGATTAGCCAGACCTGAGTTATATCCCCAGCTACACTGGATAATAACAGCACCATTATCGGCAGCATACTTGATAGCACGTGCTTCCATGTTAAGTGTAACTCCCGCATTACCGGCAAATACCTGCAATGACATGATTTTTACACCATCTTTCTTACCTGAACCACCGGCAATTCCGCATACACCTTCACCGTTATTGTTTACAGCAGCTATAATTCCAGCTACGTGAGTACCGTGACCGGTATCGTTTACATCGTTCCAGGTAATCACACCTGAATCGGTAACGAAGTTGTATCCGTATCTGTCTCCCTTATAACCGTTTCCGTCTTCATCAGTCTTTCCAAAGAGCTGTTCTTTTTCATTCACCCATATATTGTCAGCCAAATCAGGATGAGTGTACATCACACCTTCATCAAGTACGGCTACAATAATAGAAGGATCGCCTGTACATTTCTCCCATGCTTCCATACAGTTTACATCGCATCCGGGAGCTGCCTCTGCTGTATACTGTGGGTTGAGATCTACATTCTGATTTTCGAAAGCATAATCTCCGGTGTTATTATAGTTCCACTGGAAAGGGAAACCCGGATCGTTTGGAGTACCAGCCATAGCAGCAAAAGTTGCAGGGGCATGATTCAGTGCAGCAGCACTTACGTATACTCTCTTTTCATTTGAAGTATATGCTTTCTTAATACGGTGGTTACACTGTACATTGCTGATATCTCCCAACTTAGACAATTTACGTGCAGCTTCGTGCAAGTCAACGTTTTCGTCAAACTTAACCAAATACCACAAGTGCAGTCCGGCAGCACGAGTACGTTCTTCATTCTTGGTATCTACCGGGAAGATACGTTCGAAGTGATATCCGCCAAGTATATCAAGCACTTCATCGGTTGAGGGAATACCGGAGCGGGTCATCGCCGCTCCGCTTCTTGACGCACGACTAATAGTCTGGTCAAGAATATCCGTCATTTCCGGTTTAAATTTGATAATAAGTTCTCCGGGCTGTGCATCAGCCGGTATATATATTTCAGTATTTTGCTCCGGAGTATAAGCCTGTTCCAGTTCATTGTCAGAACATGCTCCCAGAAACAAAGCAAGTGTGGCAATATATATATATCTTTTCTTCATTCTGTTTTTATATTAAAATTACATGTTATTCTCCTGATACATCTTCTCCTTCAAGTACATATTTTCCGTAATATTTCGGGAATGCTGCATTTTGGTCGTTTGCAACTTTTCCATAGAAATATTCAAAGTCCATAGGCACTTCATCGAAACCAGCATCTTTAGCTGCTGAGTTCTTTCCAGTTTCCTGCTGGAATACCATTGATTCCGGATACCAGTCAATCAAATACGGATGGAAAACAAGCCAGTTAGGCAACTTACCTGTTATAAAGTTCAGGTTGAGTGTCAGCGATTTGATGTTCGGAAGTACACATGGAACTTCAGAACCTTTCACAGAAAATTCTCCACCATCATATTTTACAGTAACAGGCTTGTCGGATGTCTTCAACCATTGGCAAGTATCTGCCAGCAGCGTACAGACATCAGCATCTGGATGCTGGCTTGCATACTGACTGTAATTGCCGAAACGGCTCATCATTTCCTCATCAGTAGGCAATTCACCTTCAATGAATCCGTAAGAAAGTCCCAGCTGTTCAAGAGTATCCCATCCTAACAGTTTGATAAATTCTTCCTTATCGTTTGACTTACCAAGATTTATATACATACCGACATGGATACCTCTCCATTTGTTACCGTCTTCCATCTGTGACAAATCAAGCAGTGTATCACTTCTTCTGCATCCAGATAATCTCAACGCTTTCAGTTTAGGGAAGTTTTCCTTATTTACGATGTCGGTCACTTTACTCAGTGATGCAAAGTTATTACTTTCCAATCCCAGTTCTTCCAGACCAACATAGCTGTCGTCGGCAGCTCCACCTAATTTAACAAATTCATCAGGCAATTCAACCAAACCATATGATGTGATAGAAAGTTTCTTCAGATACTTCAACTCACAAATTTCAGGTCCAAGTACAATTTCACGATCCTGACGGTTGGTATTACTCTGTATGCGGAATGACTCAAGATATTTCAGATTCTTGATTTCCTGAGGCAGTGTTTCTTTAGTGTCAATCATTGCGATAGCCACAGAACGTACACGTCCTACAGCTGCTGGTTCAGGCAAATCTTCATCTGTTTCTTCCCACAAAGTAACATCACTCCAGTTCTGCATATTTTCACTTACATCGAGTGCATACATACACTGAACTTTCTGATTGATAAGAACGATAGAAATAGAGTCACCGGCACGGTTGTCTTCTATTCTCATAGCAGGCTTTTGCTTTACTGTCAGGTAAACGCCGTCTATTTCATTTCCTTCACTATCTACCAGCTGATCTTCACTGTTCTTTGCAACCAATTTGATTTTAGCTACACGAGTATAAGGTACAGCATTCATGTTCCATTTGAATCTGGCCTTAACTGAACGTGGACGTGATCCTCTGTCAAGATTAACATCCAGGTCAGATTCTTTCGGCAATGTAATCCAGTCTGCTTTATCTGATTCACTCATGTTTGCTTCATCTTCAGCTGAAACCTCTTCAGCAAAAGAATATTCTACATTATCAATAGCAAACTGTACATTGGTTGAAACTACAACATCAAAATAACGCAGTTCTTCGATAGCAGAGTTTTCCAGTTCCACTTCCGGCTTATCCAGCATAATCTGCTTTCCAAAACCAAACTGAGTAACCTTCAGGATTTTCGGTTCATAACCCGACGGGCTGAAACGTACCTGAGCAGTACGAGCTGTATAAGCCAAAGTAGAGTCAATGTTCAGTACACAAGTTGCGCTACCTGTACCATTGGCTGGCGATACAGATATCCACGGTGTAGAACTACTAGCTTGCCAGTCTACACCTGCCTTAACCAAAACTTCTTTGAATGACTGTTCGGGACCTACTGTGATTTCTTCTACCTCAAGCGAAAGTCCGCCCGGGACAGTCAAATCGTCATCTTCCTTACAAGAAGTGGTGATTCCTGCGAAAACAGCCAGTCCAAGTATCAATCGATTTATAATTTTCATAATCAATATTTCCTTATTTTCTTTTTTCTTTAATTATCGTTCTATTCCCAAAATATCACATCCGCGGATATCCTGTGTCTTATCGTAGAACAACAGATACATGCCATTCTGAATAGCCGAACATGCTCCAGACAAATCGATTGAAATATTAGGATTATCCTTGATGTCAAGAATCCAAACGTACGGAGTTATAGTTTCATTTACCTTACGGATATCGTTAGAACCGATCTGCAACTGAATCAAGCTCGGGCACTGCATGATACCAACAGGCCAGTCACGCAATGTACGCTCACCTTTTTCATTTCTCTGATAACGAATAGCAAAAGCTTTCAGTTCGCTACAGTTCAACGGCTGAGGTGGAACCTCAGAGAAAGAATTGTAACTCAAGTCGATACCTGTCAGATAAGGAATATTAGTAGCTCTAAAGTCATCGCACAACTTAGTCAGCTTGTTAAAACGAAGGTCGAGCGTCTGTAGCAAATGAGCATTCGATCCCTGCATTTCACCTTCCTTTACTTCAGTCAGCTCATTAGCAGAAAGGTCAAGTGTCTGAATAGGAGAACCAGACTTGAACAGTGCTTTCGGGAATTTCTTCAGCTTATTGTACGACAGTGAAACCGTATAAGCATTGATACCCTTGAAACCATCGTCTCCACCAGAGAATCCTGTAATATTATTGTGTGAGAAATCTACAGTATTCATGATATAGATAGATTTCGCATTGAATATATTAGGAACCTCTGTCAGTTCATTATAAGAGAAACCTAAAGTTTCAACTTCGTTAGTGAAGGCACAGAAGTCATCAGGAATAGAAGTAATCTTATTGTTATCCAGATAAAGAGTAGACAACTTGATATCTGTTCCAAATGAATGCAAAGTATGTACCTTGTTTGTAGTACAGTCAAGCATTTTGAACTTAACCATTTTACGCAACTGTGCATCTTCTGGGAATTCTTCCAGGTTATTATATCCCATGTACAGAATCTGCAATCTTGGTCCTGCTGGCATATCACACAACTTAGACCAGTCTTCTCTCAACTGTTCACCACTAATATTCTGGTTGCAGGCAATATTGAGCAACTGAAGTTCTGGAAGATTTCCTACCATATCCAGCGGAAGTCTTGTCAGGTTTACGCAGTTGTATAATTCCACATCTGTAAGATTTGTCATACCAGCCCAACTCAAGTTTTCCTTTTCGTATTGCTGAGCATACGATGAATTCGGATCAGTCCAGTCTGTACAAATCTTATCGTAAGTGATAGGTGAATTTGCAAGATAGAACTGTTGCAAGTTCTTCAATCTCATAACAGCTTTCGATACACCTGTAATTTTATTAGTGATAATACCAATCTGTGTATCTTTAGTAGAGATTCTGCTAGATTTCTTTATCTTACTCTGAGAAGTGTAATTATTTATAGTCCATTGCAACATTTCCGACAAGTTTTCACGTACATCTCTGTCAAGGAAATGTTCCTTATAGTCCATACGCATTTTATCACGTTTAGCCTCACTCATATCAGGCTGAATACCGTCAGGTCCGAACAACATATTACCATATGTTTCATCGTGTGAGCCCAAAGCAAGTATACGCAACTCTGTGAGCTGACCGATAGCATCTGGCAGTTCACCAGAAGCACCAAATCCAGACAAACTCAAAGAAGATACTCGTCCTTTAGTATCAAGGGTTACACCTGGCTGGTCACCCCACATATCAATATCCTTATTGAAGTTCCAGTTTGCACCTTCGGGATAAGTCTGGCCGTAATATTTCCAGTTCTTTCCACCCATCTTTTCCCAGATTTCTTTCAGAGCCAAGTAATCCTTGATGTTTTCAGCAGTTTCTGAAACCAAAACAGGAATAACAGCATATTCAGTAAGCTGATTATCTTCAACTGTAAAAGTCTCTCCACTTACAGCCTGAGTTTCCAATGCAGTTTCAGTCACACCCTGCTTAGAATATACAGTATAAGATATTACTTTATAATTACCAGTAGGCAACCATACGGCAGAGTCACAGTAAGCTACTCCATGATCTGTATACTTATCATTTTCGCTATCCGGATCTGTCAGTTCATATTCTTCTTCATATCTTACTTTCAGTTTCTCGAATGTATAAGTCATCTGATTGAAGGTGTTCTGTACTTGAACTGTTGCCAATTTGATATCGGTAAACAGATAGCCTCCATTATTGGCACGTGACTTAATATTAGGAAGATCTTTCTCTAATTTAAACTTAACAGAACCTTTTGCCTGCGCATCGATAGTAAGATCCTTTACAGTCAGTCCAGAAGGAACTACAGAGAATGTTTCATCAGCATCGGCTGACACACCTGTAATTACCTCATCCATCTTATCGTAAATTCTATATCCTACAATCTTATATTCACCAACCAGTAACTGCAACTTGTCGCTACGCAAACCATATTCTGCATTTACATCATTGTATGCATTCAGTACTAATGTCTGAGTGATACTAGTACCGTTGAACAACATTTCTACTTCAATTTTCTGCGCTTCACTAAGCTTATCAACAGAAGCACGCGATGCAACATTCCGAGCTGCATCTTCTGTTCCTTCATTGTACGATGCTTCTTTATAAAGTTTGAACTGAACATAGCCGTACTGGCTCTGGCTCACTTCATCATCATCAGAGCATCCGCTCATAACCACGCCTGAAAACATGGTTATGAGTGATACAAATAACAGTTTTATTATATTAAATCGTAGTTTATTCATTTGTCAAACATTAATTTAAAAGAATGATATCAGACATACACTGACAGGAGAACCATCTTTAGTAATTATACAATCAAATTGGTCCGTAACATCTGCTGCATTGCCGCTTACCTTAATATAGAATTTTCCATCTTTATTTTCTGTTGTAAACGTCAAGATATCAGATTTCGGAAGTTCGCAGCTCATACCTTCTTCATAGTTCTTAACTTCGAGGTACATAGCTCCGTATGACAACAGTTTCTTTTCTACAGAAGCAGTATATACATTGTCTGTACCATACTCTGTCTGTTCGTAGAATTTATCAAGATAAGCTTCTCCTGTACCATTTGCTGTAACTTCTTCAAAGCTTATAAGTGTACCATTTGATTCGATATATCCAGCAAATGAAACAACAGGAGCTTCAGGGAGCTTGTATTCCTGAACAACATTTGCAACAATATTTCTGGTATATTTAGTAGCGATATCATAATAACCACCAGCATCTTCCAGAATATTACCTTTCAAATCATCCTTAATTGCCTCATATACATCACGAGGGAAAGCCATGATAATTGCAGCTCTAATATCTGTATCTGAGCTGTTTTCAGCAAATGACAAAGACAAGTTTTCTCCATCTTTCTGAACATTGATCCATGACATATCTGCATTGAAGTTAAAGTCATTAGGATAAAATGCAGGATCCATGCCAGGATAATCCATAAAGTCACCAATCTGTTCTATCTTGATTACTTCATAATCATCATTTCTTGTTGTAATGGTAGTAGATAACTTTTCTTCATAAACGTCAGATTCTGTTCCAGAAACGCCTCCATTAGCTGAAATTGTCTTACCATCTTTGCTAACCCAATGAACACTTGTAAAACTAGGATCAACAGAAAGATAGTCAGCCTTCAAACCTTCGTATCCAACAGGAACTTCAATTTCTACCAGATCTTTATTGTACTTCACAGCAAAAGTCAAAGTATAACCTTTTTCAGTTCCAAAAGAATATTTATTGCTTATACCAGATTTGTTATCATCTTTAAAGCTAAGAGCATAGACACCATTACCTTTTGCATTAACAGCTACCCAATCCGGATACTCAGGAAGACCAACTTCAAAATCTGTTTCAACAGTAATTACTGTTTCTACAAGTGAAAGAGGGGCACTTCCTTTGATGATGATAGGGTTTTCTGCATCATAAACATTTCCTTCTTCATCAGTAATAACGATGTCTACAGGAATTTTATGAGGACGAGTTATTTTACAGATAACCTGAGATGAGTTACCCATTTTCAAAGTCAACTCAGCAATATCATCTTTTTCAAAATTCTGTCCGTCGTTAGTAATCACCACCTGCACAGTCTGTGAACCTGCCTTTCCAGAAATAGTACTTTCAGTAAATTCACCATTCTTAAATTTACACCATCCTCCAGCGTTACTAGAAAGTGTCCAGTCAGCTCCGGCTGTAAAAGATAACTCTTTTGTTTCTCCAGCATTGCATGTAAATTCTTTCAGTTCAGGGAATTCTACAGAAGTAGAAGGATCTCCAGAATTATCATCACTACATCCAGTTAATGTAAAACCTAAAATCATGGCAAATACCATGAACAGGTAAGTTGATTTCATATAAAGTGTTTTCATAATTAATCTCATTAAAATTAATAACCTTGTTCTTTTAATTTTTCGGCTTCAGCATCGCTTATCCATTCCAAGATATTGACATAAGTTCCTACTGTACCTACTCCATTAACATGTAAAGTTACGTACTGAAGAACGAACTTTTCGCATGTGCTATAATATGAAGTATACATTGTAGGCTGATACATAAGCAGATTGCCATCTCCGTAAATTGTACCGAATGCTTCAGCTGTTGTTCCACAAACCTGTTCTTCCATGCTAACCAAAGGTTCAAGCAGATTATCACGGTCGAAATCCAGTACAATATCGTGTCCGTTGTAATACAAATCGTGAAGTATTACAGAGTTTTCTTTCTCCGGATTAACAGATGTCTTAATCAAACGCATTGTTACATTCTGCATATAATCATCGAAGAAAGTAGAGGTAACTTTACAATATCCGGTAAACGAATTAATATCGAACGGACATGCTTTCTGCAAAATTACTTTCGAGTCGATTCCATACAAACTCCACTGTTCTTCCTTCGGAATAACAAGACGGAGTCCAACAGTCAGATAATCATCGATATCAATGTTATCATAGACACCCTGAACCTGTACATTAGCCGAACATTCACCGGCTTTAATAGTAACAGTGTTCGACAATAATTTGTAATGCTTTCCTTCTACCGCATCGCTGATGCTGTCTACCACCTCTACGGCAAAAGTACGATCGTAATCGGCCAATACAGTGGCAGAAACTGGTACATTGAACACCTCTCCGGTTTCTTGTACCGCATAACGGTAAAGTGTATCGGAAAACATAAGATAATTGGGACCTTCATAGGTAGTTCTCTCCGAATTACATCCGGCAAGTCCCATCAAAACAGTAATAACTGTAATACAACCAATAAACAGTTTTTTCATTATCGTATGTTTTTACTTATTTGTTACTTTCATTAGGTTCGATGTTGGCTCCCGGAGCTTCAATTTCATGCTGAGGAATAGGCCAAACAAAGAGTGGATCATCTTTTTCAACTTTCAGACTGCTTCCGTTGCTCAATGACTGATCCTGAGGTTTACGTTCGAAACCTTTATGCCAACGCTTCAAATCGTTCAGACGGAAACCCTCCATATACAGTTCCTTTACACGCTCCTGCTCTATAATGTCCATAGCATTGTCTTTTGACATTGCTGTAGAACCTCCATAAGAAGAATATCTTGCCATACGGATTGCGGTAATATCACTACCTGCCTTTCCATAATCGCCTTTCTGTACATATGCTTCAGCACGTATCAGATATTGTTCTGACAGACGGAATACTTTTGGCATGCTGACATGAAGAATCTGATAGTTTGTAAATTCTTCGTTTCCAAAATATTTAATCAACAACGGCCAAGTAAGTGCATGGTCATATCCGGTAGTAAACGATTGGAAGAATGTAGTAGCACGGAGGTCATTAGCGTCATACGAATTCAATACCCACAAAGCTGGTACATAATCAGGCTTCAATGTCTGATAGTCGTAGTTAGCAAAGATTCTACCCAAAGCACCACCGTAAGAATTGATAGTAAATCCTACTTTCCAGATAATTTCTGTAGAATGGTCGTTAGTCCACATGTATTTATAATAACTAACACCCGAAGAAATCAGTTGGTTACAGCTTGACAATGCATAATAGCCATCATCAATAACCTTTGATGCATATTTGATAGCATCATCCCAACGTTTCATATACAATGATACACGTGCACGCAATGCATGTACAGTATATTCACAGAAATAAGGTGAGTCGTAAAGAGCACCATCTGTTGATGCATCATAATCGTCTTCCAATTTCAACAGCTCAGCAGCTCTATCCAAATCATCTAAAATAAACTGATAAGAATCTTTCAGACTTGCACGTACGATAGGTTCATCACCTTTGTAGTGTTCAGTAAGTACAACACCTAATTCATTTGCAGCTTCTTCATCACTTTCATAAGGTTTACAATACATCTTCACCAGTTCTGAATAAGCCAGTGCACGCGCAAAATAAGCTTCACCGCAATACTGATCCAAACGATCGTATTCTTCATCTGTCTTAATGGAGCTCTTTACTTTATCTACATTGTCCAACAAGAAGTTACAACGATTAATAACTCCATACAATGCACCATATACACTCTCTACCTGTTCATTAGTAGGATGGATGTCATTCCAACGCCATATATCTCCGTAGATATTTGAATATCCGTTTACAGCGTAAACAAAATCAGCTTGCAAATCAGGCAGCAAAGTCAGGTATCCAGAATACAGAGAAGAGCTCTTGAAAGCATCGTATATACCTATCACGGCCAGATTTGCATCGTCTACCGTATTGATAGCTTCATCTGCAAGCATAGCATCTTCTGGATATTTGTCGAGACAAGAAGTTGCAAGCAAGGCTACGACAGACAATATAAAGTATTTTCTAATTCTTTTTATCATTTTTTCTTGTTCTGTGAATTAATTAAAATGAAAGTTCTACACCAAGTGTAAACTGTCTTGACATAGGATATTGTGCCTGATATACATTTGAAGAAGATTCAGGATCAAGACCTGTAAATCCTGTAAATGTCAACAAGTTCTGTCCTTGCAAATAAACTCTTGCAGAACTGAAGAACTTACTTTTGCTCAACAATTGCTGCGGAAGTGAATATGTCAGGGTTACATTCTTCAAACGTAAGAAAGAAGCATTCTCCAAGAAACGGTCGTCGAACTGAGGAGTTACTCCATGGCGAGGAATATCTGTAATATCGCCAGGCTGTTTCCAACGGTCGTACAACAGACGGTTAGACTGGTTGTATGCAGCATACAGTCCATTACTTTCTTCAAAATAACGGTCGTTATTGAACATCCAACGATCTGCTACCCAGCTAAACTGAGCTGCCAAAGAAATACCTTTCCATGATAAAGATGTACCAAAACCTCCCTGCCATGGAGCATCGAATGTTTTTCCGGTCATAACCTTGTCTTCTTCGCTGAATTCGTTGGTTATTTCACCATCTTTAGTATACCACAAAGCATCACCGTTAGCAGGGTTTACTCCAGCATAGCGATTGATATAGAATTCGCTTACAGAATGACCGACAACCAGTTTTGTTGCAGTAGTAGAAACCTCATATTCCTGAACTCCATTATAAAGTTCAAGCAATTTGTTCTTATTGTAAGATGCGTTTGCATTAACACTCCATACAAAATCCTTTGTACGAATAACATCAGCACTTACATTGAATTCCACACCACGGTTCAACATAGCTCCGATATTATCCCAATGTTCACCTTCGCCTGTCAAAGCGTAAGAATCAGGAACAAGCATCAACATGTTGGTTGTCTTCTTGTTATAGAATTCAATATCCAGATTGATACGGTCAATGAATCCCAAACGTAAAGCTACATTGCTAGACCAAAGTTTTTCCCAGCTCAGGTCTTCATTTCCACTTTGTGAAGGATAGATACCTGCCTGATCCTCATAATTAGAACCACCAGAAACAAGTGCCAGATGGTCAAAATCAGGAATAGAAGAGTTACCTGAAGTACCTGTACTCAACGCAATCTGTGCACCACTCAGCCATTCAATGTCTTTCAAGAATGATTCATTCTTCAGATTCCACATAAAACCAAGTGACCAGAATCCAGCCCAACGGTTTCCTGTTCCAAAACGTGAAGAAGCATCGGCACGTACTGAGAAATCAGCATAATACAAATCTTTGTAATGATATTCTCCACGACCGAAGAATGACAAGTATGAATATGAAGTTGTAGAGTCGGCCCATGAAGCAGCACGAGTACCAGAGCTGATGTTTGTCAGGAAATCGCTAGATTGACCACGAGTGATAACCTGGAAACCTTCAGAACGATAATCTACACCTTCTTGTCCTAACAAGAAATTGAAAGAATTATCACTATCCATATCCCAACGATAATTGATAGTGGTAGTTTCTGTCAGATTCAGCATATCCGAAGAATTACGTCCAGCTGTACCCGAAGCATTGTTAATAATGTAGCTTGGGAATGACTGCATGAATGCTGTAGAATGAGAGTAATCAGCACCAAACTGTGTACGGATAGTCAAATTCTTTATTGGAGTAATTTCTGCATATACAGTCGACAACACTTTGTATTTCTTATTGGTAACCGGATTGTTTGCCATCCATTCAATAGGATTAGAACCAGTACCAGTCCATGTTCCGTCATTTTCTGAAGCCAATGAACCATCATCATTATATGGATTCCAGTAAGGAAGCATGAAACGGCAAGCTGAAATCGGAGTATACAAAGCGTATGATCCATCATCAGCCTGTTCTACCTCTTCGTAAGCAACCATCGAGTTAGTACCCACTTTCAACCAGTCGGAAGCTTTCACTTCTGCATTGGCACGCATGTTATAACGACGGAAAGTAGAACTCTGTGCGATACCATCCTGATCGTAGAAACCTCCAGAAACAAAGTAATTTAAACGATCGGTAGCACGATTGACAGAAATTTCATAATTCTGCAATGGAGCACGATCATTGAATACCATATCCAGCCAGTTTACATCTGTACGAGACAATACATCGTAATCTTTACCTGTATCAAGTCCGATTTCTTTTTCATACTGAATACGTTCGGCAGTGTTCATCATATTCCAGTTATTCTGTGCCAGCTGTGAGAAACCATATTGCGCACGGAAGGTAACCTTAGCCTTATCCATTGACAAACCACGCTTAGTAGTAATAACGACTACACCATTGGCAGCACGTGCACCATAAATAGATGTAGAAGAAGCGTCTTTCAGTACAGAAATAGATTCAATATCACTTGGACTTATTGTGTTGAAGTCTGAACTAGAAATAGGTACACCGTCAAGAATGAAAAGTGGTGAAGTACCAGAATTAATAGAGTTAGTACCACGAATCTGGAAGGTAGCTGCCTTGCTGGGTTCACCTGAATTTGAGATGACCGACAAACCAGTAGTCTGTCCTTGCAATGCCTGGTCGAAACTTGGAGCAGGCACATTTTCCAACTTGTCATTTTTCACGGTTGATACAGAACCTGCAATAGTTCCTTTTTTACGAACACCGTATGCAACAACCACAACATCTTCCATAAGTTGTGAGTCGTCCACCATTGCTACGTTCAAAACTCCGGTCTTAGGAGTAACTTTCAACTCCTGCGTTTGCAGACCGATATAAGAGAAGACCAAAGTGGCTTCACCACCTTGAATTTGTAGCTCATAGTTACCATCAATATCGGTAACCACACCATTAGTAGTTCCTTTTTGCAGGATAGATACACCAATCAGCGGCTCGTTGTCTGTCTTCGAAACCACATTACCCTTGACAGTATATGTCTGGGCTAATACCGATTGAATTCCTAACACAGCAAAAAAGAGTAACCAAAGACTTAATCTTTTCATCTTTTGCCAGTTAATATAAAATTAATGATTAATAAATAATTGTTCATTTCTACCCCATTAAATTCCTGGCACATATAAATCATATACGTATCTCTATAATATATTATATAAGGTGTAAGCAATAAAAATAAAATCCACTGTTTTTATTTACAGCCACACACCTGACTTTATAAACTTTTCTCAAAAACTTTATAAAGCTGCACCAAGGAAATAAGACTTTTAACCGTATTCAAAATCTGTCGTACAAACTCAAGTAATACAACTTTCAACAAGCTTAACTTATAAATAACCCTATCTATACAAAGACAGGAAGAATGCAAAAACAGATTTTAGGGAGGAAAAACTCACTAATAAACATCGCGCGATTTAACATTACGAAAAACCAGTTCCTGATTATAACCCAAATAACCTGTCAAATTTGCAGTAATCATATTTTCCCTTTCTTTAAAAATCTTTTATAGAATATAATATTCACTTTGCAAAGTTAGCATAAAAATTGGCAATAAGATGAAAAATTAATAGATTTTATTTTACATAAATGAAAGAAGTATAACTAAATAGGCTACTAAACGCACATTTTGTATTTAATGCGTATTTTTATTAATTAAAAAATGATTTTTTATAAGTTAAAGAGAGGAAAGAAAATTTTTTTGCACAGAAAATGAATTAAAATTATTATATTTTTGCCTTCTTTATCAAGAATACCTCCTGACATCTAAACAAACACGAGATTCGAATACACATAGAAATAGTAATTTGAATAAACAAAATATAATCCTCAAAAACAAATATCACATCTACTAGTAACACATGCCAACTTCACTTACGGCTGATAAGAGTTCATATACGGCAAAGAGATACAACCATGCAACTCTCCCAAAAAGTACATTCAGAAAGCAGTATCAAACTGTACCAGAATTAAAGAATACTTCAAACTAGCAATATTCAGATGATTATGGTTTAGGCAAAATCTGCATCTCACTAAAATTAGTATCTTTGCAGCAATAAATAAAGCACTAACATTTAACAGACAATAATTATGTTCGACAACAATGAAGAAATGTTTCCGATAGTAGATGAGGAAGGAAATATCACAGGAGCTGCTACACGAAAAGAATGTCATAGTGGCAGTAAATTACTCCATCCGGTAGTTCATCTGCATGTTTTCAACGATAAGGGTGAGCTATATTTACAAAAACGTCCTGCATGGAAAGATATTCAGCCCAATAAATGGGACACTTCGGTTGGAGGACATATTGACTTAGGTGAGAGTGTGGAAATGGCCTTAAAAAGAGAGGCTCAAGAAGAACTCGGCATTTCCGACTTTACTTTCGAACTGCTTACACATTATGTTTTTGAGTCGGACAGAGAAAAAGAACTGGTATTCTGCCATCGTACTATTTATAACGGAGAAATCTCTCCCAGCAACGAACTTGACGGAGGGCGTTTCTGGTCAATAGAAGAAATAAAAAACAATTTAGGAAAGGGAGTATTTACCCCCAACTTCGAAAGTGAATTTGCAAGATTAAAGTTCTAAGCAATCATTATTTGACAGTACCCAATTATTATTCATTTTTTGCTTGTAAAATTGATTTACATCAAGAATTATACAAAGAGAGGCCAAAAATATGCTATACAACATAACAACATATACTCAAAAGATGTAATTTTGTGTTGCAAAACATAAAACAAGACTACTCTAGATGATTGAGAAGCTTAAAAAACTATTCGTAAAAAGTTTCCTCATCATGGAAGAAAACCATGTGAAGATTTGGGAAACGATGACACGATAACAGCACTGATTAATCAGCATATCTGAAAAAAGCAATGAAAATGTAAATTACAAGCAAATAAGAAATTAAGCTGTGTGTCAAAAAAAGCACCACAGATTACACTGTTCAAAAACCGATAACAGATTTCCGAGATCAGCGTAATCCGTGGTGCTTTCTAATTTTAAACGATATCAATATTCTACTTTATCAGTTTTATTTTCCCAATCACGGAAAGCTTTAATAGCCTCCTCAGGCAATAACACTTCAGACTTCAGCTTACGGTCTGCCGGTTTCAAATCAAGTTCTTCATATATAAAGGCGTCATCAAAACCTATATCAGCAGCATCCTTCTTACTATTTCCATAATACATTCTATCTAAATGCGCCCAGTAAATAGCTCCCAGACACATCGGACAGGGTTCACAGGAAGTGTAAATCTCACACCCGCTCAAATCGAAAGTCCCTAATATCTTTGCAGCCGTACGGATAGCACTAACTTCAGCATGTGCCGTAGGGTCACAATCTGGAGTTACACGATTTACTCCCATCGCAATAATCTCACCATTTTTAGCAATAACTGCACCAAACGGTCCTCCTCCCTCAGCTACATTTTGTACTGAAAGTTCTATGGCTTTACGCATCAGTTCTTCTTTTGTCATGTCAATTCCTCCTAACATTTTATCTCTATTTGGAAAGATACAAAAAAAATCAGAAAATAGAAACTGAAAGCCAATTAATCTCTTTCTACATAAACCTTTTTACTTCCGAAGGCACAAAATAGAGTCAGAGTCAGAAAAAAGCATTATCAATCAAAAAACAATATCTCCAAAAACAAGAAAACCTCCCGTCTGGATTTCCCAGAACGAGAGGTTTCCGTTTTTTATTATAGAAAAGGGGAAGATTACATCATACCGCCCATGCCACCCATTCCCGGAGCAGCCATCGGCATTTCAGGTTTTTCTTCCTTCTTTTCTACGATGACACATTCTGTAGTCAGGAACATACCTGCGATAGAAGCGGCATTTTCCAATGCTACACGAGTAACCTTTGCAGGATCAACTACACCGGCAGCATGCAAGTGTTCGTATACATCTGTACGGGCATTGTAACCGAAGTCACCTTTACCTTCACGTACTTTCTGTACTACAACTGCACCTTCCTTACCAGCGTTAGCTACAATCTGACGAAGCGGTTCTTCGATGGCACGCTTGATGATTTCAATACCTGTAGTTTCATCTGCATTGTCACCTTTCAAACCTTCCAACGCATCGATGGCACGGATGTAAGTTACACCACCACCCGGTACGATACCTTCTTCGATAGCGGCACGAGTTGCACACAAGGCATCATCTACACGGTCTTTCTTTTCCTTCATTTCTACTTCGCTGGCAGCACCTACGTAAAGAACTGCTACACCACCTGACAATTTAGCCAGACGTTCCTGCAATTTTTCCTTATCGTAGTCAGAAGTAGAGTTCTTGATTTCAGCCTTAATCTGGTTGATACGTTCCTGAATCAATTCTTTCTGACCTGCACCGTTTACGATAGTAGTGTTTTCCTTAGAAACAGTTACCTTGTCGCAAGTACCCAACATTTCGAGTGTAGCCTGTTCCAGTTTCAAACCTTTTTCTTCGCTGATAACTACACCGCCTGTCAATACGGCAATATCTTCCAACATAGCCTTACGACGGTCGCCGAAGCCCGGAGCTTTCACAGCACAAATCTTCAACTGAGAACGCAGACGGTTTACAACCAACGTAGTCAATGCTTCGCTGTCTACATCTTCTGCGATAACCAACAAAGGACGTCCGCTCTGTACAGCCGGTTCCAAGATAGGCAAGAAATCTTTCAGGTTAGAAATCTTCTTATCGTAAATCAAGATGTATGGGTGTTCCATCACACATTCCATCTTTTCAGTATCAGTTACAAAGTAAGCAGACAAGTAACCACGGTCAAACTGCATACCTTCTACCACACCAATTGTAGTATCTGTACCTTTAGCTTCTTCGATAGTGATTACACCATCTTTAGAAACCTTGCGCATTGCATCAGCAATCAATTTACCGATAACCGGATCATTGTTTGCAGAAATAGTTGCGACCTGTTCAATCTTATCGTAGTTATCACCTACTGTTTCAGCCTGTGCTTTGATTGATTCTACAACTTTAGCAACAGCCTTGTCGATACCACGTTTCAAATCCATCGGGTTTGCACCAGCTGTAACATTCTTCAAACCAACGCCCACGATAGACTGAGCCAATACAGTAGCAGTAGTAGTACCGTCACCAGCATCATCACCAGTCTTTGAAGCTACAGACTTAACCAACTGTGCACCTGTATTCTGGAACGGATCGCTCAATTCTACTTCCTTAGCAACTGTTACACCGTCTTTTGTAATATGAGGAGCACCGAATTTCTTTTCGATAATAACATTACGACCTTTCGGGCCGAGAGTTACTTTAACAGCGTTAGCCAATTCGTCTACACCTTTTTTCAACTGATCGCGAGCATCAATGTTGAAGAGAATATCTTTTGCCATAATAATCTTAATGTTTTAAAAGTTCAACTTATGAATTATCCCAAAACTGCGAGAACGTCACTCTGACGCATCATCAGATATTTTACTCCGTCGTGTTCGATTTCAGTACCTGAATATTTTCCATATAATACTGTATCGCCAACTTTCAATATCATTTCTTCATCCTTTGTGCCATTTCCTACTGCCACAACTTCACCCTGCAATGGTTTTTCTTTTGCTGTATCAGGAATGATAATACCGCCGATTGTTTTTTCTTCTGCAGGAGCCGGAAGAATCAGGACTCTGTCTGCTAATGGTTTAATGTTCATAGTCTTTATATTTTTTATTGTTTATACTTGATTAAACTGTCCATGGCTTTTCTTTTCTGCCGGACGCTATATAAATAGCGAAAATCGTGCCAAAAGCATAAACTGACATTCTGGCACGATTTTCTGACATATACTCAGACAGCGCTGACACTTATCTGACTTTCTTTATGGCTTTGACCCATCCGTCTGCATGCGCATCGAGACCGATGTGAGAAAAATGTACTCCGTCGGGACGATGAAGGGCTTTGTTCAATTTATCGGTATCCGGACCGATGAAAAGATCGCTGTATTTTTTGCAGAGAGCTTGTTGTGCCTCTCGTATCTGAGAATCATTACCATCTTCACTATCTATACATTCTGGATGATAAGAAGCAATAGCTATACCAATAGGACTTTCGATGCCCTGGCTTCTAAAAGCTTCGCGGATAGTCTCAAACTGACGAATATATTCTTCTTTCGAAGTATTCTTAATATTATCGGTTTCTCCCTGATGCCACAGGATATAGTCGGGAATGAGTCCTTGCTCCTTCAACTGGGCAATAGTTTGGGTCAGTTTATCATACAAATAGCCTCCCTTAGCCCAGGCTGCTATTTCTACACCTCCTACACCGATGGGAACTAAAGTGACTTTCGTCGTTATTTTCTCATCGATCAGTTTATCTGCCAAACGATTCCACACGCTGGCTCCGTAGCCAGTCGCTCCAATCAGTGGATCGGAAGAAGGATAAAGACGACCTTCGAAATAGTTGTAAACCTGATGCTCCGGTTGATATTTTCCAACACCATGATTGGCAGAATTTGATTGCCCGAAAGTGAATAATACCATTCCTCCTTGAGCTTCCTCAACTGATACAGACTGATAGTTTTCTGCCCATTTCCGCAAACCTTCGATAGCTCTGCACAAAACACCAGCCTCACCACGGAAAGTACCTGAACCTTTTGGTTCTCCTGCCGGAGTGTACCACTCATTGAACCCATTGTTCTTTACCACTCTTTCCAGCATTGGCTTCAGCTCTTCATAAGCTTCCTTTATAAAACCATTTTCTGTCAGTCCCCAAATCATTCTGGCACCAAACCATGTCCAGTCTCCTCCATTCTGATAACCGTAGGGGTGCATTCCTACATTCTGAAAACTGCCTGTCGGATAAGTCGGATACATAGTCAGGCCGATAGTCTGGGCATGTGCTTTTTCTACATTTTCCAACATACGCTGATTGGCATGTGCTATTTCTTCTTTTGTAAGCAGACCAGCCCAAATGGCAACTGCTGTGCCACCATGATAATACACCTGATTTTCATCAAATGTTTCAGGGAAAGGAGAACCATTCAGATAGATGTGTGGAATAAATTTCTGACGCTGGCTGTCCCACAAATGTTTACGGATATTGGTTATCAGTTGTTTTTTTACACTCTCCCATTTCTCTCCATATGCCTTGTTTACCGCAATTTCCTTAAAGTTGTCAATAGCCAGCACCAGCATGGCATTGTCGTAAATATCAATGGTGTAATGCGTATTCTCATCAATCGCTACCCCCCAAGGGTGCTCAGGCTGTACATCTCCCCAGTCGGCGGTAGTAGCTCCTATAATTAATCCATATTGTTTGTTGAATTTTTCATTCATGAGGTATTGCAGAGCATCATCCATACGCTGTTCTACCGTTTTTCCGTTAATTACAGTTTGCAGATATGCTGTGTTTTGGCTCTTTTTTACATATTGATAAACAGCCTGTACCAATGACGTTTCATGATCGGTTTCTACTGTATTTTTATGAGCAGCATACTGTGGACAGGTTTCAGACAGACGATAACGGTAACCCTCCGGATCATTCAAATTAGCTTTACGGATATCCATATATCCGTCTACAATGTCACCACCTTCTCCCTGAAAATGAAAAAAAGTGTTCAGACATTCCTGAACTTGCTGGTCAGGCATGACATCCATGGCTACTTGTATAAAAGTGTTGAAGTCACGTATCCATACTTCACCGTATCCATCCCCAGCATTAAGGCCAGTCGATACTGTATGATGAGCCATCCGGCTTACTTGTTCCATAAGAGGATCTTCCAAAATACTTTTCTGTACAATTTTCAACGGATCTTCAGAAGTATTTCCAAATGAAGAAAGAGCAAAAAACATTCCAACAGTTAGGGTAATAAATTTGGCGTGCTTCATAAATGATTAAAGTTATTATTAAATGTATGAACAAATAATGGTGCAAACATATAAAAAATAAATCAGTTATCACTCTTTTTAAAGAAGATAATGGATAAATTTCTAATCTTTTTTAGGGTTTCCGGTTTTTTCCTAACTTCGCAAAGGGGATTATGCATGCACAAGCAAAGCCCAAAGCCCCTGACAAAAATCTTGGTAAAAGTGTTTACGGAGAAAAATTTTATAATTATATAAGGTAACAAGCAGAATAAACAAATAAGGAAAAATAATGGAAATCATATTTTTATTAATAGGACTGGCTGCCGGAATCACTTTGGGATATCTGTTGGCATCACGTAAAGTATCGGCATTACAAACACAGATGAAATTACAGCAGAAACATGTAGAAGAGTTGCAACAGGTAGAAAAACAGATGTGGCAAGAAAAGCTGGATGCACAAAAGCAAGAAGTAGCAGAATTACGCCGTCAGTTCAATATGGAATTTGAAAACATCGCCAACAAAATATTCCAGCAGAAGGCAGAATCATTCAATAAACTAAGTGCCGAAAGTCTCAGCAACTTATTAAAGCCTTTCAGAGAAAATCTGAACGAATTCAAACATCAGGTAGCTGAAGTGTACGACAAAGAATCGAAGCAGCGTTTTTCACTGGAAGACAAAATTAAGGAACTGGTACAACTGAACAAACAAATCAGTGACGAAGCCAATAACTTGACCCGTGCGCTGAAAGGTGATTCCAAAACACAAGGGAACTGGGGCGAAATGATATTGGAATCAATTCTCGAAAATTCCGGACTGCGGGAAGGAGAAGAATATTTCCGCCAGGAATTTTTAAAAGATGAGCATGGAGAACCTTTACGTAACGAAAACGGCCAACGCCTGCAACCGGATGTTCTGGTAAAGTACCCCGACAACCGTCAGGTAATCATCGATTCAAAGGTTTCACTCACAGCCTATGCCAATTATGTAAACAGCTCTGAACGTAGCGAACAGGAACAATACCTGAAAGCTCATTTATCCTCTGTAAAAGCTCATATCGATGAACTAAGTCAGAAAGATTACTCCAAATATAATATCTCCTCACTCGATTTTGTAATGATGTTCATTCCTAACGAGCCTGCCTATGTACTGGCCCTGCAAACAGATCCGAATCTCTGGAACTATGCCTACAAGAAAAAGGTTGTCCTGATGAGTCCTACCAACTTGATAGCAGCACTCAGGCTGGCACTCGATCTGTGGAAACGAGAATATCAGGAAAAAAACACCCGAGAAATAGTAAAAAGAGGTACTGCCTTATACGAAAAATTAGCAAGTTTTACCGAAACATTCGAACGTATAGGTGAAACTTTAAAGACTGCTTCAGCAGCTTACGATACTGCACTCGGACAATTATCGGCAGGAAAAGGAAATGTTATCCGCCAGGCAGAAATGCTGAAAGAACTGGGAATTACCCCTAAAAAGAAACTATCTTCACGCCTGATCAGTCAGGATGAAGATAGGGATGAAAACGAATAGCCTATAAAAAAAGAATCCGGAACCGAGCATCAGCAACCGGTTCCGGATAAAAAGCAGAAGTTCGTATGCCTCTTGGCAAGACTTGATATTATAGTGTCCAACCAGAAGTCCAGTCGTCACCGCTCTTTACAGCACCTTTATAGTCGGTTTTAGTAAAGAAGCTGTCTGCAGACAAATCTTTTCCTCCGTCAAGAGTACCTACATATTTGCCTGTCCATGAGAATTCCTGATTAGTCAGATTGCCAGTAGCCTGAGCAAAGTCTGCATTTGTATAGATTCCCTGCTTAGATGACAATTCACCACTGATAGCAACATACTCCAGTTTTGAAGTACCATCCTTTAAAGCATTCTCTGTTTCATTTGTTTCCACTGTCAGCGGTTTGCCTTTGCCTGTTATGATTGTATTGTAAAGTTCTACCTGAGTACCGGCACGCAAGCGTACTCCCTGAGCATCTCCACCGTTTCCAATTAAAGTAGCATTGGCAATTGTCGGATGTGCAACCGGAGTTGCCGCATTGTTAGTACCATTATTGTCACATTCCATCAGGCAGTCGCAAGCATATCCCAGTGAAGATTCACCTTCCTGATAAGCAACCAGGAACTGCGCTTTCCCGTTCCATCCTTCAGTCCAGTCGAAAGAGTCGTCACTACAGCTTGTCACAACCATATATTTTACATTGACAGAACCTCCAAAGAATTCAAATCCATCGTCCGATCCCTGATAAGCCTGCAAATGTTCTACAGTAGTTCCATTACCAACACCATAGAAAGAAACTCCGTTTGCTTCATGTTCTTCATCAAAAGCATATCCGGTATATTCCAAACGGATATATTTCAATGTACCAGAGTTGTCAGCATCATTGTTTCCTCCATAAGGTGCATTACCTATTTCTGATTTTCCCGATCCATTATTTGTATGAGCATAACCGCAGATATGCAAACCTCCCCAAGCTCCTGCTTCTTTCTTTTCAGAAGTCATGACAATAGGCTGTGCAGCTGTACCCTGCGCATCAATCTTAGCTCCCTGTTCGATAAGAATATAATCTACTGTTTCATCATGTTGTGCAACGATAGTAACTCCCGGCTGAATAGTAAGAGTTGCTCCCGATTTTACATGCACACCTCCGTTGAGTGTATAAGTTTTTCCAGTTTCCAACGTTACATTTTCGGTAATATCACTGTCAAGAACATAGGTATCTTCACCTCCATCACCCGGATTATTGACAGGATCTTCATCACTACTGCAAGAGGTTGCAAAAAGAGAAACACCTGCTATCAATGCCATTGTTGCAAACTTCCAATTCTTTTTCATACTCAAAATGTTTTGTTTAAGTTAGTTGTTTAGAATTTATTTCGATTATAAGTTATATGTCACACCGATTTCAAAACTGCTTCCACGTTTGAAACGCTCAACTTCTACCTTTTCTCCTGTAGAAGGAACTTCCTGCTTAAAGATAACAGGCTGGTTGAGCAAGTCGTTTATCTGTAGTTTTAATGAAACCTTTTCATTGAATTTAAAGCTACCCACAAAATTCATAGTATGTACCGGCTGCTGCTTGACATCTCCCAGTCCGGAAATACCGACCGACTGAATACGAGGACCTTGCAGGTTATAGACCAAAGCTGCACTCAACTGTTTCACATCATCCAGACGCGGAGTATAAGTGATATCAGCATTCACCAGATAAGGAGATGCTCCTTGCAAAGCACGCTGAGTATTGGTATACGCTCCTCCTTCGGGAAGCTTTACGTCAGTATACATAAACGAAGCATTGGCTCCCAAACGTAAATCACGTATCAGTTCTTTACGGAATTCAACTTCCAGACCGGCAGCCATACCATTATTGGCATTCTGGAACGAATGGATAGTAGCTCCTCCCGACAATTGCTGGATCTGCTCAATAGGGTCTTCCAAATGTTTATAATAAGCTGTTGCCGAGAACATGTCACCATTTTCTCCAAAGAACTCATAACGCAAATCAAGGTTATAGTTATAACCGTTCTTCAAATCCGCATTACCTCGGATCTGTGCCGAACCATACGATTCCTGATAAAGGAAAGGAGCCATTTCGATAAATGAAGGACGCGTCACTGTACGCGAGAATGAAAAACGAAGACTGTTTCTTTTATCCAGCTGATAACGTAAGTTCATGGCAGGAAACAAATCGTTACTGTTTAAGTCACGGCGCTGCAACTTTCCTCCGTCTTCTGCATAATTCACCCATTGCTTACTGCTTTCATAGCGTACTCCCACATTCACCAATAGAGCCTCTACCGGATAAATATCAGCTAAAATATATCCTGCATAAATTTTATTTCCAGCTGTATAACTGTCTTTAGGCTGCTGAGAGCGTGAGATGGAAACAAGTCCACTTTCTATAGCTTCCTGATTCAGAAAACCGGAAGGTGTATAAATATCCTCTTCACCTCCAATCACCGGATTCAACTTATTCAAATTATAGTAAAAGCGAGTTGAGCTATAGTCGCGTGTCTTGTCCTTGTAAGTAAATCCAGCCTGCAACTTGTTCTGGTTTCCAAATTTATAGTCACCCGACAGATTGCCTACCCATTCTTTTTCATCAAGTACACCAAAATAACGCATGGTTTCCTGACGGTTCAGCTTAAACAAATTGATTTCACCCTAAAATCCGCAACTATCATTCAATACACGATTAAGGGTAGATTTATGAATCGT
>ERZ791569.227-NODE-227-length-44720-cov-9.800851_pt1 | contig 44720 bp, 37 predicted proteins | sample MGYA00509973_ERZ791569 | MGnify/ENA primary metagenome ERZ791569 (study PRJEB30046, sample SAMN00791902) | human gut metagenome | study: EMG produced TPA metagenomics assembly of the A metagenome-wide association study of gut microbiota in type 2...
CCGGAACGGAAAGGTGGAGGAAGTGAACCATTACTACCCCTTCGGAGGTATGTTCCCCACCACCGGAAACATACAGCCTTACAAGTACAACGGAAAGGAACTCGACACACGGAAGGGACTCAACTGGTACGATTACGGGGCAAGATATTATGATCCGGCACTGGGAAGATTCACAGTAGTAGATTCAGTAGCTGAAAAACACTACTATGCCTCTCCGTATATATATTGTAACAATCTTCCCATGAGGTATATCGATCCCGATGGAAATGATTGGAAAGATGCATATCCACATTTAGAGAATGCAATATCAGCCAATGTCTCTATTGGTTGGAGATTGAGTGCTAACTTTCAAGTTTGGGGTGCTAAAGTTGGAATAGATGCTGATGCTGGAAGTGTAAAAATAGGAAATGATGGAATACGAGCAACTAAAGGAGCATCAATAGATTTGGGAATTGGAGGAGCTGGGACCTATCAAGAAGCATATGAAATAAATGATAAATATTCGGCCTTAGAAGAAGGAACATCTTGGAATTTCCTTATGCTTAAAGAAACAACAAATAAAACCACTATATATGACTCAACAGGAAAATATTTTAAAGAAGTACATCATAAAGAAGAAAAGAAAGAAGAAATAACTGCAGGAGGTTCTGCTGCAATAGGTATTGGTTTTGAGGTATCTATTAACCTCAAAGAAATATATAATTTTTTTACCGATTTATTTAAATAGTTTCAACATGGATTATACCAAACGTTTTTTATCATTCCTCATTGATGAAATCATTTTTTCAGTTATGTCAATAGTTCTAATGCTTATATTATCTCATATAGGAATATTAAAAGAAAACTTTAACTTTTCTATTATAGGACCAATTATTTTTTGGAGTCTCTTCATCTTTAAAGATCTAAAAGGTAAAAGTTTTGGAAAAAGTATATTTAAGTTGCAAATTGTGGACTGCCAAACAAAAAAAACAGCATCTCCACTAAAATGCGTCTTACGCAATCTATTTTACATATTAGGCATATTTGATTTAATATTTATGTGTTATCATTCTCAAGGAAGAAGGTTAGGAGATTATATCGTAGGTACTAAAGTCATCAAGTTGTAATTCAATTTAATAATTGAGTAGGAGGAAAATGAAAGTTTTCTTCCTACTTTCATTTTCCGACCTCCCACACCACCGTACGTACCATTCGGCATACAGTGCTTCTCTTGATAATATGCGGCGAAGAAATGAAATCATGTTATGAATATTAGTACACATATTGGAGTAACATTGCAAATATGTCTATCTGCTCATACTGCCATTAATGCATATTCTCCTATTACAATGGTTTCCGCTATCCCTTACAGGAAGTGTTGACAAGGACATTCAGAGGTATAAAACATAATAAATAGGCTTTCTCATAAAGAGAGACTGTTTTCGAATAATTAAAATTTGAAACAACCTCTTTTTTTATGAAAACACTGCCAATGATGCATCTGTAACAGGATGACCACCATCCAAAGCCCGCTCTTCAAGGAGGAGCTGCACTATACGGACGGAACCGGAACATCAAGGATATTCAATATAATTTCCTAAATTTGCCTGAAACCATCACATTCGGAGACGGAAGTACGACCGAATACCTCTATGACGCCGACGGAAGAAAGCTCCGCACGTTACACAAGGCAGACGGAAAGACAACTACCACCGACTATGCAGGGAATTTGATCTATGAAAACGGAAATCCCGCCAGACTGCTTACCGGATACGGATATGTATCCCTGCCCGACGGAATGTACCACTACTACCTGCAAGACCATCAGGGAAACAACCGCGTGGTGGCAGACCGGAACGGAAAGGTGGAGGAAGTGAACCATTACTACCCCTTCGGAGGTATGTTCGCCCACAACGGAAACGTACAGCCTTACAAGTACAACGGAAAGGAACTTGATACACGGAAGGGACTCAATTGGTACGATTACGGGGCAAGATATTATGATCCGGCTGTGGGAAGATGGCATGTGCAGGATTTGATGGCAGAAAAATATTATAGCATTTCACCATATGTATATTGCATAAATAATCCCGTAAAGTTTATAGATCCAGATGGTGCAAAAGTTTACTATGCAATAGGAGTTTCAAATGAGTTTAAGAATGATTTTAAACAAGCTGTGCAGTATTTAAATAAATTTGGAGTGGGAGATTTACTAGCAAAACTACATGCATCTGATAAAATATATTACATCAATGAAGGTAAACCATTATCCTCTAGTTCTTTCAATGCAAAGACAAAAACAATAACATGGAGTTCTCGAACAGGGATTTTAACCAATAATGCTTTTGAACTATCACCCACAACCATCTTGAATCACGAAATAGACCATGCAGTACAATTCGATCAAAACCGCAAACAACAATTAATTGATTCTAAAGTAAAAGACAAAAATTATGGCAATAAAGAAGAAAAAAGAGTAATAACTGGCAGCGAACAGGAAACTGCCAGGAAACTAGGAGAAATTAATAAAACAGAAGTTACGCGCAACGATCATCTAGGAACTCTTTATGAAACAACAGGACCAACGACAACAGAATGGAAAGTACCTATTATCATAAGGCCAGAAGATGGGAATGGAGTTAAAAAGTTTTAAAATCTTATTCTCCCCCTTTTTATTCTATATTTTTATAAAATAAAGATATTGAAATTCAATAATTTGATACCTTATTCGATATATTATCTAATGACAAATTCAAAGTGTTCGGATTATTTGCCATATCCGAACACTTTTATAAATCTATTTGTTGGTGGAATTACATTAATAAAAGATTTATGTATAAAATATCAGATTAGAAGTAACATATAGGTGTATCAGAAAGAATGAAACTTTTGCCAAAACGAAAATAAAGAATTTAAAGCCATATTCTCGTTCAATTTATGATTATAAGAAGTTATGCAAAAGATATTGGCGAATTGTTTACCCAGATTTTCGGAAAAATTAGCCCATTTATAATCCTCAATATATTAACTACAAAAGTAAATGACAAGAGGCTGTATTAAAATAGAAATCAACTATCAAAAAGACTGTTATGCTGAGCGTGGTGAAGTATCTTGTAAACAACCACGTGGATGCATACAAGATTATTCGCAGACTCAAAATGATAGCTAAATTCTATTTTGATACAGCCTCTTTATAAAATAAAATACAATTATGAAGAATGCCTTATTTATATTTATACTGACCGTTTTCGCTAATTTTAAATTACAAGCAATAACTCCACAAATTCATCATATAGACAGTATTCTTATACATTATGTAGATTTTAATCTCATGACAACAATTGGAATCAACTGTAATAGTTTTGAATCCACTTTACCCTATGAAAAAGTCATATTGCGCGACTCAATATACATTACCGAGTTTAAGAAAATGTTACTAAAAGATAAATATACGACTGAATATCCTGTTGATGTTAGATGCAAAATCTATATGTTTACTCCAAAAGGAGTAGAAGTTACATGTATAGGAAATCATAGTTTACAATACAGGGACAGCCTTTATGAAATCAATCATTTGTTTATTGATAAAATAAAAGAGTTTATTTCAAAGGGAGAGGAAGTGCTAAACGATACAATAATACAGCATTCTCCCCCTTTACTTATGGAAAAATCACTTTTTTATGACAGCATCAGACAAAGATGCCTGCCTTTTATGAAAAAAGAAAAGATAGATACTTTAAAAATTCTGATTGATTTCTATATTGACAGACAGGGAAATGCTATAGATATAACGGTTAAAGGATGGAGAAACCAATCCATTCCTATTACCTTACAAAATGAAATAATCGCTTTATTCCAAGAAAAATTCAAATGGTTTCCGTCCGAAAGTCGCCCTTATAAAATAAAACAAATATTACCTTTAACATTAATCGGGGAATAGATGCTCAACGAAACAGTATAGACAACACTATCGTAAACTTTAGAGATGAGACAATGGGAATAAAAATGAAGAAAATGCTATAAGAAGGAGAAGGAAGGAGAATATTATGATTGGGAAGATGGCATGTGAAGGATCCGATGCAGGAGAAAAGGATTGGTTTGTCTCCATATTGCTACACAAGCAATAATCCGGTCAATCGTATTGACCCAAACGGTATGCTGGATGATTGGGTGGAGGATCAGAATAAACAAATTTATTGGGATAGCAATGCTACATCACAAGCTAACACAAAGAAAGGAGAAACTTATTTAGGAAAAGCTGTTGTAATATTTAATGGGTCAATAAAAGAAAAACTAGGTGAAAAAGATAATTTATTAACTCAAAAGGCCATTTTAGCCAATATTATAGTCTATGGTCCTAATGGCAAGGAGGATATACAAAAATATAAAGGGTATACAATGAGCTCTGACCCTAATTTATTTGGTGTTGTTGCTGATGGAACTTATGATGTCAACCGTATTGGTTCTAAGGAAAAAAGAGGACCTTATAATTCTGTATGGGCATTAAATAAGAGAGGAAATGTTCCTGCCATGAATAATTTTAACCCTGCTTATCCTAAAAGGAATCCAGGATATTTAAATGGAGTATTTATACACAGATCTAATAACAATGGCTTTGCGGGAAAATATTGGAACGAAAAAAAACAAAAATATTCAGGAGTATCTGAAGGATGTTTATTAATCCTACCAACTCAATGGGATAAGTTCAATAATCAATTACAGAGTGTTAATATGTTTAAATTAATAATTGACAGACAATGAATTTAATGGTCTATTTATTACTTATTGTTCTGACAGAACTTTCAAGTATTCAACAATCGCCACAAAAATATGCCGGTCATGCCTTATTAGTACCAATGCATACCTATATACCTATATTCAATGAAAAAGAAAAATTATCTGTCATTAATTATATCATTAATGATACAATTAAAGAAGAGTATGTACTTATCGCAATTCACAGGATAAAAGATAATATGGCTGATGTAACAGTTTCTTCTCCATTAGACAGTACATTTACCGATATTAGAGGTTGGATAGAAACTCAATATTTAGGAATACATGTATCCTGTTACGATTCTGATATAGTTCAAGTACTAAAAACTCCAAATCCCGATTCAGATGTTTCATTTGTCATACATAGACCTCAATGGAGAGATTTTTATATCGTATACAATGCTTATCAGAATTGGCTTTTCATACAAAATATAAATAATAAACATGAGTATGGGTGGCTTTCTCCAAAATACCAATGTGATAACCCCTATACCTCTTGTAATTAGAAACTGGAATGAATTAGAACTTTAATGTAATCCTGCCAATATGCTACTTATCAAGTATAATGGCAGGATTCTTTAGTATATCCGGACAGACGGGACGGTGGAAACCTATACCGACAACGAAGGAAGAACCGTGCTGGAGCGGAGAATACACACCGATACGAAGGGAACGGAACACCTTGACACCTACTATGTGTACGATGACCTGAACAGACTGCGCTACGTGCTGCCCCCCGCAGGCAGAAGAAATATTCCGGCAGGCAGGAGAAACCCGTTCCGGAAGTGATAAAGGGATAGCAGACTACGCATATGCACCCTGCTACAACGGAAACATCAGCAGCATCAGTTGGAAGGCAGGAGAGGAACAGATCACAAGAGGTTACAGGTTTACCTACGACGGACTGGACCGCATGAAAAAGGCGGAATACGGAGAGGGGGAACGGCTTGCATCACTGGCGGACTCGAGTTCCAGAACGGGGCAGACAGGGAAACGGAATACACCTGCGATGAAAATTACAATGATTTTATTTCGAAGTAAATAATGTTTTATATTAGATGAAAAATCAGATGATAAAAGCGTTATACTCTTCACTGAACGAATGTGAGCCGTTTTCGTGTGTGAAGTCGGTTCCGAGAAAATGATCGGATAACGTACAGAGAGCGTATTTGCAGTCACTCTGCCGGATGGCTATCGATACGCAATGATTGTCATTCCCGTACGAAATCATCAGGATAGGTATGTCGTGCAGCAATTCGATGATACGGCTGCTTGCATCCGAATCTCCCCAATTCAGTTTTCCGAGTATGCTGATAGTGGCAATATTGTTTTCCGTGATTAATTCGGCAAATCCTGACAGCTCACGGCGGAGCAGGCTCAGGGTTTCGGTATCTGTTTCTATCGCCATCGAAATATTGGTGCTGGATGATGTCATCAGATAAATGGATACCTTGTACTTCGCAAAGACAGTAAGTGTTTTCTCCAGAAAGCGGAAGGAAGAAACGCTTCCCGATGAATGCAGGCGGATGTAGGTTATGTGTTTCCGGGCTGTGATGGCTTTTACGGTATGCGTTTCTTCTTGTATCTCACTGACGAGGCGGATGATGCGGCCTTGTCCGTTTATCAGCCGGATACTAATCTGATATTGATGGGCAAGCGAGAGACTGCGGGGTGATACCAGACGAACGCCGGCATTGATGAGGCTCTCGGCTTCTTCGAAGGAGAACATCGTGTCGTTGCTTTCTTCCGACTTTTGATTGTCGTTCGGGATGTATATTTCTTTTGCCTGTATCCGTTGTACGAGTTCTTGAGCCCGGAAAGCGATGGCCAGATACATGGCATAAGCGCAACTGTCACCTTTGGCGATATATTCTACTTCACCGTAAGCATTCTGGCATACAAGCGACTGGGTGACATAGACTGCGGCTTGTGCTGTTTGCGCAAAAGCTTGTGCCTGCTGGCAGATTGTTTCTAAATCAGGTTTTCCGTCAGCATCCAGGTGCATCAGTGTGGCAGCATCTGCTACAGTGGCATCGATGTGTCGGCTTTTTAAATAGGCGGCTACCAGTGCCGAAGAAATGTATTCTCCCGAAATGAGTAATCTGCGTTCGTCGGACTGGCTGAACGTGCTGTTTGCCAGTTGCCGGATATGCTGAAAATTGGATGTGATCTGTGTTTGGGCAAACTCAAAGGCAGAACCATAATCGGGCAGGAATCCGGAAACAGTTTCCATGCAGTGCTTTTCCAGATGCAGGATGGCTTGTGAAGCCTTTTCCTGTTCGGCACGGAACAAATGAATGGAAATTTCTTGAAGACTGCGTTTGATTCGGTCGAAAGCAGGAACGATTATAAGTAAGGGAGCTTCTGTACAGATGTAATCAGACATCTGCATGATGTCTTCAAGATGGGTTACTGTTCCTAAATTACAAACTTTCATTTTTTCTCTTTTTGAGTTAAGTGTCTGGTTATTATGCCGTTTTGTTAGCCTTTTTATCTTGCTTTTTAAGGAAGCCTTTTTACAAAGTGTAAAGATACATATTTTTATGAAACCGTATTCTTTTATGAAACTTTTGTGATGAAAGATAATTAAAATAAGAAAAACGGTTTGAAGAAGGCTTAAAAATGTCCTGTCGCAATGAGTTTATCCGATTTTTTAAGCCGGCTTTCGGTTTTTTCTCTATATTTGCAGCCGTCTGAATAAAACCATATGCACGAAAACACATTACATAACCAGAGAAGATCGATCCGTTTCCGCCGTTGGAGCCGGAAAAATTATGCTGTGTTCGGAAGTCTGCACCGGCATGTGACGATTGGAAGGGTGTGTAAGGGTATTGCCGATTCATCGTTGGATAAGACAAGACATATCGTGTCGGTAGAAGGTAACGGGCAGTGTGTATATGCTATGGACGGCATCAGGGAACAGGATGCTTCACCGTACGATATAGGGATTCCGTTGGGATGTGTCATGCTGCTTTTGATGGGACTGCCTGTGGCTGTTGAACCGGCGGGCAGTGAGGTTGCTTGTATTAGAAAAACTCAGAATTATTGTCATTTACCGAAACGGAATGGCGAAAGGATTCGTGTGGCATCTTGTTTAGGTGTGCACGGGTACTTTCGCCATTCCGCTTTTTTATGCCTATAAATATATATGATAGAAACATTAGAAAAAAAAGTTGACGACGGTCTTGAACTGACGCAGGAAGAGGCGCTTTGGCTGGCGGAGGAGGCTCCTCTGGAGGAATTGTGTGAAGCCGCTCATCGCATTACGCTGAAGTATGCTTCACATAAGTTTGATATGTGTTCCATTATCAATGCCAAGTCGGGACGGTGTTCCGAAGATTGCAAATGGTGTGCTCAGTCGGCACATTATGCAACGGGTGTTGAGGTGTACGGACTGGTTTCGCAGGAGGAATGTCTGCGCCATGCAAAGGCGAACGAAGAACAGGGAGTTGCTCGCTTCTCGCTGGTGACGAGTGGACGGAAACCTTCCAATAAGGAGGTAGAGGCTTTGTGCCGGCATTTTGCATATTTGAAAGAGCACTCAGATATACAGCTTTGCGCTTCGCTGGGGCTGGCTACTGAGGAACAGCTCGCGTCGCTTCATGAAGCAGGAGTAGTCCGCTATCATTGTAACCTGGAAACGGCGCCTTCTCATTTCGCCAATCTCTGTTCTACTCATACACAGGAAGAGAAACTGGCTACCATACAGGCTGCCCGTCGTACGGGAATGGATGTGTGTTGCGGAGGAATTATCGGAATGGGGGAAACCATGCGGCAGCGTGTGGAGTTTGCCTTTACTTTAAAATCGCTGGATATTCAGTCTATTCCGCTCAACTTGTTGCAGCCGATCAAGGGTACTCCGCTCGAAACGGAGCCTGCGCTCTCGGAAGAAGAGGTATTGCGTACAGTGGCTATGTTCCGTTTTGTCAATCCTTCGGCTTATCTTCGTTTTGCGGGAGGACGTTCGCAGCTGAGTGACGAGGCGGTACGTAAGGCGATGTATATCGGTGTGAACTCGGCTATCGTGGGAGATTTGCTGACGACGCTGGGTTCGAAAGTGGCAGAAGATAAAAAACGAATAAAGGAGGTGGGGTATGACTTATGAACAATGTGTTGATAACTTCGACAGGGAGCATTTGTGGCATCCCTATACGTCGACCATTAACCCGTTGCCTACGTATAAGGTGAAACGGGCAAAAGGGTGTATCATTACGCTGGAAGACGGTACGGAACTGGTAGACGGTATGTCGTCGTGGTGGTGTGCCGTACATGGATATAATCATCCGGTATTGAATCGGGCGATTGAAGAGCAGTTGAAAAACATGTCGCATGTGATGTTTGGAGGACTTACGCACGAGCCTGCCATCGCATTGGGAAAATTGCTTTTGAAGATTGTTCCGCCTTCCATGCAGAAGATTTTTTATGCCGATAGTGGTTCGGTGGCTGTGGAGGTCGCACTGAAGATGGCGGTACAGTATCAGTTTGCTGCGGGAAAGCCTGAAAAGAACAATTTTGTGACAATCCGTTCCGGCTATCATGGAGATACATGGAATGCGATGTCGGTATGCGATCCGGTGACGGGTATGCATAGTTTGTTTGGTTCGGCGCTTCCGGTACGTTATTTTGTGCCTGCGCCTCAGTGTCGTTTCGATGCCGAATGGGACGAGAAGGATATTCTTCCACTGAAGGAAACAATCGAAAAGCATCATCAGACGCTTGCCGGACTGATACTGGAGCCGATAGTTCAGGGAGCCGGTGGTATGCGTTTTTATCATCCGCAGTATCTGCGTGAGGCGGCTAGGTTGTGCCGTGAATATGGTTTGCTGCTTATCTTCGACGAGATTGCTACGGGCTTCGGACGTACCGGAAAACTGTTTGCCTGGGAACATGCCGGAGTGGAACCCGATATCATGTGTATCGGTAAGGCGCTGACCGGAGGGTATATGACTTTCTCGGCCGTGCTGACTTCCGATAAGGTGGCGGACTGTATTTCTTCACACGAGCCGCATGCTTTTATGCACGGACCTACTTTTATGGGAAATCCGCTTGCCTGTGCGGTAGCTTGCGCTTCTGTCAATCTGCTCTTGTCCAGTGGATGGGACGAGAAGGTGAAGCGCATAGAGGCACAGTTGCGGGAGGAACTGCTACCGGCTGCCGGATTGCCTCAGGTGGCAGATGTACGTGTACTGGGGGCTATCGGAGTCATCGAAATGAAAAATCCGGTGGATATGGCATGGATGCAGCGCCGGTTTGTGGAAGAAGGTATCTGGGTACGTCCGTTCGGACGACTGGTATATATCATGCCTCCGTTTATTATCAGCAAGGAGGAACTGACAAAGCTGACTTCCGGCTTGCTGAAGATTGTAAGAGAAATAACTTGTTAAAGAAAGAAAGGAATGGAAACGATGGTTTCATCGGATAATTTATATAGCCGGACGCTCGATGCGCTGGATGAGGCTGGCAATCTGCGTACACTGTCGCAGGCGGAACATCAGGGAAAATGGATCTGGAAGGAGGGCAAGCGTATGCTGAATCTTTCTTCGAATGACTATCTGGGACTGGCTGCCGACACTGCGCTGCGTGACGAGTTTATGCGCACGCTTTCGGAACGTGATTTTCTGTTCTCGTCGTCGTCGTCGCGCCTGCTGACCGGTAACTTTACCGTATACGATGAGTTGGAACGGATGCTTGCCGAGCTATTCGGGGCAAGCGGTGCACTGGTCTTTTCGAGCGGTTATCACATGAATACAGGAATACTTCCCGCCGTGGCTGATGCGCATACGCTGATTCTGGCAGACAAGCTGGTACATGCCAGTCTGATTGACGGAATCCGGCTGTCGGCTGCACGGTGCATCCGTTATCGTCATCAGGATTACGGGCAATTGGAGGCTTTGCTTGCCAAGAGTTATAAAGACTACGAACGGATCATTATCGTGACGGAGAGTATTTTCAGTATGGATGGAGATGTGGCTCCTCTCGACCGGTTGGTGGACTTGAAAAAGCGTTATCCCGGTGTGATGCTGTATGTGGATGAGGCCCATGGTATCGGTGTACGTGGCAAAAACGGACTGGGTGTGGCCGAGGAACAAGGATGTATGAAGGATATCGACTTTCTGTGCGGTACGTTCGGTAAGGCGTTGGCTTCGGTCGGAGCGTATGTGGTGTGCAGTGAGGTAATGCGCTCGTTTCTGGTTAACCGGATGCGGACATTTATCTTTACGACAGCACTTCCTCCGCTGAATGTGGCATGGACAAAGTTTATCCTGTCGCGTCTGGGAGGCTGGAACGACCGTCGGGAACGGCTGGCTGAGGCGGCTCTTCGGGTGCAGGCAGCTGTCCGGGGGGCAGGTTGTGAGTGCCCTTCCTCAAGTCATATTGTTCCTTTTATTGTGGGTGAGAGCAATCAGACCATCCTGAAAGCGGAAGACATGCAGCGGAAAGGATTTTATGTGCTGCCGGTTCGTCCGCCTACGGTTCCCGAAGGAACTTCCCGATTGCGTATCTCGCTGACGGCAGCTGTCACAGAAGAGGAAGTAGACAGTTTATGCCGTGAGTTGTAAAGATTATGAACGTTTAAAAAATACCGGTACGCGTGCATGAAAAAACTTCAGCATGTTTTAAGAAAAACATCAGCATATTTTTCCGAAAACATCAGCATATTTTTTTTAAATATCAGCATGTTTTTTTGCATGTCTGCCGAATGACTGAAAATGAAGCAATTATTTGTAAAAAAAGAAAATAGTCCGCGCCTGCTTCTCTTCTTTGCAGGATGGGGAAGCGACGAGAATCTGTTCCGCCGTACGGTGGCGGAAGGGTACGACTGTCTGCTCTGCTTCGATTACCGTACGCTGGAGTTCGATTATTCTTTGTTGGATGGTTATCGTGAAATCAGACTGCTTGCCTGGTCGATGGGAGTATGGGTAGCCGGACAGATTCTTTCGGGGCATACTTATCCTTGGGAGATGAAACTGGCTGTCAACGGTACACCTTTCCCGATAGATGACCGGCGGGGAATAGCGGAAGCGGTTTTTCACGGTACACTGGAGAATTTTTCGGATGCTACGCTGGCGCGTTTCCGCCGGAGAATATGTGGCGGTGCGGGACAAGTGAAGGAGTTTCTTTCGCATCAGCCTTACCGTACGACGGAAGAGCTGGGAGCGGAACTGGCTGCTTTGGAGCATGAGGTCGGGAAGGTTCAGCCTGCGGCTTTTGTGTGGGACAAGGCAATCATCGGTTTGTGTGACAAGATTTTTATTCCGGCAAATCAGCGTGCCGCATGGACTGGCACAGAGGTGATGGAGGTGGAAGCAGAACATTATGATACTGTGTTGTTCGACCGCCTGCTGGAAGGAAAGGGGGAAGAATGGACAAGACGTTGATTCGCCGCCGTTTTGCCAAGGCTGTGGGCAGTTATTCCATACGGGCGGATGTACAGCGGCAGATTGCTTATCACATGGCTGATGCGATAGGCAAGTATATCCCATCGGGGGGACGGCGTAACGTGCTGGAGATTGGTTGTGGAACAGGCATGTTTACCCGTGCCTTTCTGCATCGTGCTACTCCCGAACGCTTGTTGCTGAACGACTTGTGTCCCGAAGTGGAACCGTATCTTACCGATTTGCTTGCCAATAAGAGGATTCATTTTGCTGCATCCGATGCAGAGGCGCTGAATTTCCCGTCGGGGCAGAATCTGATTGTGTCGTGCTCTGCCATTCAGTGGTTCGACCAGCCGGAGAAGTTTCTGGCAGGCTGTCGCAAGCTCCTGACGGCCGATGGTTATCTGGCTTTCAGTACGTTTGGCCCTCAGAATGTAAAAGAGGTGGTATCGCTTACTTCGGATACGCTTCCTTACCGTTCGCTGAAGGAGCTGACAGATGTATTGTCGGCTGAATATCAGATTGTATATAGCCGGGAGGAAAAACTGAAGTTGTCGTTCGCTTCGCCGCTGGAGGTACTGAAGCATCTGAAGGAAACGGGAGTGACGGGCATACGTCGCCAGAGCTGGACGAGGGGAGAACTGGATGATTTCTGCCGCCGCTATAAGGAACAGTACACGGCTCCCGACGGAACCGTTCCGTTGACTTATCATCCTATTTATATGATTTGTAAAAAATAAAATGTAATAATATGAAAGACAATGTTTTTTTTGTGAGCGGCATTGATACCAATGTCGGAAAGAGTTATGCAACCGGTTATCTGGCAAAGACATGGAACGGACAAGGTGTGCGTACCATTACGCAGAAGTTTATTCAGACGGGAAATGTCGGTATGTCGGAAGATATCGAACTGCACCGTAAGGTTATGGGAACCGGTTTGCTGCCGGAAGATGAAAGCGGACTGACCATGCCCGAGATATTTACTTATCCTTGCTCGCCTCACTTGGCTGCCGAAATAGATCATCGTCCGATTGATTTTGACAAGATAGAAAAGGCTACCCGTCAGTTGAGTGAAACCTATGATGCGGTCTTGCTGGAAGGAGCAGGCGGTCTGATGGTTCCGCTTACCCGCGATTTGCTGACAATCGATTATGTGGCGCAGAAAAACTATCCGTTGATTTTTGTGACTTCGGGAAAATTGGGAAGCATCAACCATACTTTGCTGAGTCTGGAGGCTGTAACCCGTCGGGGTATTCGCCTGCATACCGTGGCTTATAATCTTTTCCCGGAAGAAGATGATGATATTATCCGTCGGGATACAGAAGCTTATATCCGTGACTTGCTGGCAAAGGAATATCCGGAAACTCATTTCGTGATTGTTCCGAAATTATAAGATAAAGGCTTAAAATGAGAAAATCTCCTGTCTTAGCCGCATCGTTGGGATGAAGCAGGACAGGAGATTATTTTATTATATAACTTACAGATATAAGTAAGGCTGTTTCATTTTTCAGTTTGAAACAGCCTTTCTCATATTTCCTGGGTGGACCTGGAGGGAATCGAACCCTCGTCCAAACAAGGAAGCCATATGCTTTCTACATGCTTATCTCTGCCTTCGGTTTTCGTGCATAAGCAAGACCAGAGCCACCCACTTATACCTTAGTTCCTAAAATTTCATTTCAGCCTCGGAACTCGACTGAAACTATTCCCGATTTTGCTGTGCCGCTTAGCCAAACGCTTCGGAACAAGAGCTTTTGAGCGACATCTCGTTTCCATCACTGTGACGGAAATAAAGCTAATCTACTGTACTTCGATTAAGCAGCGAGAGCATAGTTTTCGTTGCCAGATAATTGTTCAGTAACTGAGATTATAGTGCAAATCACTGACGCACTGCATGCTTACATACCACATCTCTCGCTGTCAAATCCAGTCAAGCCCAAGTCTGTGATATTTATCGGTTGCAAAGATATGAAATATTTGTGATTCTGCCAAAATATGACTGATTTTACGTATTTTTGACGTCCTTAATGAATTGATTAAACACAGGAATATGAAGACATTGATAGGTGTATGTATGGCTGCTATGGCTTTAGTAGGAAACGGTTGCATGGGAAATGCGAAACACGCGGAGTCAGTTTCCGGAGGAACAACAGACTCGTTGTATCTGCTGGTGGGTAGTTATGCCCGGGCGCAGGAGGAAGGTATCCGTGTGTATGTATTCAATCAGGAAACAGGAAAAGGGACGTTCAGGAGTGGCTTGTCCGGCATTTCGAATCCTTCTTTTCTTACTCCGTCGGCCGACGGTAGCCGGGTGTATGCGGTAGGAGAGGATGAAGGGATTTCTTCTACGGCCAATGCGCTGAGCTTTGACCGTGAGAAAGGGATGCTTTCTTTCATTAACTCTCAACCAACTCATGGGGGAGCTCCTTGTAATATTACGTTGAGTCCGAAGGAGGATTATGTGTTGACTGCCAACTATATGGGTGGAAATGTTACTGTATTTCCTTTAGGAAGTCGCGGGGAACTGCTGGAAGGTGATACGCTCGTCTTTACGGGAAGCGGACCGGATAAGGAACGGCAGAGCCAGCCGCATCTGCATTGTGTGCTTTTTACACCGGATGGTCGTTTGCTGCTTGCCAATGATCTGGGTACTGACCGTATTCATGCATTTCCGGTCAGCGAAAAGAAAGGTGAGGGGCTGTTGGACCGTACGGCATCTTATGATGTACAACTGGCTCCGGGAGTCGGACCACGACATACATGCTTTGCGCCGGACGGGAAACATGCTTACCTCATTACGGAGCTTTCGGGTGATGTTATCGTGCTTTCGTACGATGAAATGAAGCTGGATACCATTCAGACTATCAAGGCTGATACGCTCGATGCGCGTGGCAGTGCGGATATTCATATTTCGCCGGACGGTAACTTTGTCTATGCTTCCAATCGCTTAAAAGGGGATGGCATTGCTATTTTCTCAGTCAACTCGGAGGACGGTACGCTGGAAAAGGCAGGCTATCAGCCTACGGGAATTCATCCGCGCAACTTTGCCATTACGCCTAATGGGAAATATTTGCTGGTGGCTTGCCGGGATACGAATGAAATTCAGATATTTGCGCGTGATGCGGAAACCGGATTGTTGCAGGATACCGGTGAGAAAATTGAAATGTCGAAGCCAGTTTGTCTGAAGTTTGTTCCGATGGACTGAGAGTAATCTGAAATTTGTTTTTTACGACATAAAAGAGGCTTGTCATTTCTCCGAAACGGAGTTTGACAAGCCTCTTTTATCATATCGGGTTTTACATCCCGTTGCTTATTTACTTCTTGTCTGTCATCTGGTAAACCAGTGTACCACCTTTCACGATGTCAGCGTGCGAAATGAAGTTTTTGGTGTACGGTTCACCGTTCAGGGTAATGCTCTTTACATACTTATTGGCTTCAGAAAGTCCTTCTGCTTTAATCGTAAAGGTCTTTCCGTCTGCCAGGTGAAGTACGAATTCAGGCAACTGAGGTGCGCCAAACACATATTCGCCGCTTACCGGATTGACAGGATAGAATCCCATGGCGGAGAACATATACCAGGCTGACATTTGTCCGCAGTCGTCGTTTCCGCATAATCCGTTTGGTTTGGGTGAATATTGGGTATCGAAGATTTCACGTATCAGTTCCTGTGTACGTTCAGGACGTCCGGCAAGGGCATACAGATAAGTCACATGATGGCTTGGTTCATTTCCGTGTGCGTATTGTCCGATCAGTCCGGTCACATCAGCCTGAGTAGTTTCCAGTTTCAGAGTGAACAATGAATCCAGTTTGTTGAGGAAAGGTTCTTCTCCACCGAACAAGGCTATTAATCCCGGAACATCGTGCTGTACATGCCAAGTGTATTGCCATGCATTTCCTTCCGTATAGTCACCGCCTACGCTTTCGGCATGTCCGATTTGGCTGGGGTTGAATGGACTTTTCCATGTGCCGTCCGATTTTTTAGGACGCATGAACTGTGTGCTGCTGTCGAACAGGTTCTTGTAGAAGTCGGCACGTCGTGCGAAGTATGCGGCATCTTCTGTCTTTCCCATGCGTTTAGCCATGTCGGCAGCTGCATAGTCGTCGTACACACTTTCCAGTGTAGATGAAACAGATTCAGCTTCGGTCAGGTCGGTCGGGAAATAACCATATTTCATGTAGTTCTCCCAGTTAGACTTTAACGGGTGTGATACGGTCTGAGTCTGTTTGATGGCGTTGAACGCACGTTCTGCATCGAATCCGCGGAACCCTTTGGCATAGGCTTCTGCAACGACAGAAACTCCATGATTGGCTACCATACAGAAGTTCTCCTTGCCCCACAGTCCCCATATCGGAAGATATCCCTGTACTTCGGCCTGGTCTACCAGTGAGTTGATAAATCCGTCTACACGCTCGGAAACCATCAGGGTATAGAACGGATGAGCGGCACGGTAAGTGTCCCACAAGGAGAAGGTAGAATAGAATTTACCTCCTGTAGCGTTTACTACAGAGTCGGCAGCATTACGATAGCGTCCGTCAACGTCTGATATTTCGTTGGGCTGGATCAGCGCATGATAGAAGCTGGTGTAGAAGTTTGTCTTTTCTTCGTCTGTACCTTCTACTTCGATGCGGCTCAAGTAGCTGTTCCAGTCGGCTTTGGCGGCAGTCCGTATTCCTTCGAAATCCCATCCCGGAACTTCGGCTGCCATATTGGCCTTAGCTCCTTCTACTCCGGTGGTGGAGAGAGCAACTTTCATCAGTACTTCTTCACCCGGCTGGATATTGAAACTTGCTACAAGGCGTTTGCCTTTTTCTGTTTCTGCCATAGGAAGTTCAAAATGGTCGATGACCGGACGGCTGAACTGCATGACGAAATAATAATCCTGGTCAACCCATACTTTGTTGTTGACATGTCCGGTAAGTGTACTGTCGTTTTCCCAGTTTACCTCGCAGCTGTTTACCTGCGAATGATATTGTTTTTCGTTCCATGCCGGTCCGTGCTGCAGGTCGATCAGGATAGAAGCAGAGTCGGCCTGTTCGTAAGTGTATCGGTGCAATGCTGCATGGGTAGTGGCTGTCAGTTCTGCTTTTACCTTTGCCTGGTCGAGTATGACAGTATAATATCCCGGAGTGGCATTTTCTGAGGTTTTACTGAAACTGCTACGGTAAGCATCCCATGTACGGTGGCGTTCACCAGTGAAAGGCATCACGAGGATATCTCCCAAATCCATACATCCGGTTCCATTCAGATGAGTTTGTGTGAAACCCCAGATAATGGAGTCGGCATACATGTATTCGGAGCAATATCTCCATCCCACAGCTCCTGTTACAGGACTGGTCTGTATCATACCGAAAGGACGGCAGGCTCCAGGAAAGGTATGTCCGTTGTCGGCTGCTCCGATGAAAGGATCAACGTATTGTGTATAATCTGTCTGTGGAGTATCTTGCTTGGCTGTACTGCAACTGTAAAACGCGCTTCCCAGTGCAAGAGTATAGAGAAATACAGAAAGTTTTTTCATGAATCAGGTTAATAAAGTGTGGATAACAGAATGAATTACCATAGAGCTTGCAGCATATGTGGACGACTTCCTTTCTGCAATCCCTATGGTAATCGTTGTTTAATTATAGTGCCGTAAGCGGCATGTTATACGTAAGTTTCAAGGAATTTTACATGTCCTTCCGGAACTACATCCAATGTTTTGGTTGTAGCTGGGAACAATACAGATTCTCCAGCCTGCAAGCTTACTGTATTGCCTTCATCGTCGGTTACGGTACAAGCGCCTTCCATGCATATATAGATAACGAATGAATCCAGCTCTGTATAGTCCATGCTCATTTTTTCAGTCAAGTCGTATACTGAAGTTGTGAAATAAGGACATGAAACCAGTTCTACCGGTTCGTTCTGCTTAGGAGTGTAATGTGTACGGTAATCTTCCGATACAGTATAATCGATTGCATCTTTTGACAGTTCAGTATGCAGCTCGCGGGTATTTCCGTTCTTGTCTTTACGGTTGAAGTCATAGATACGGTACGTGATGTTCGAAGTCTGCTGGATTTCTGCGATGAAACAGCCTGCTCCGATACTGTGAATACGTCCTGCCGGCAAGAAGAATACATCGCCCGGTTGTACGGCATAGTCTGAAAGGGCATCACAGATTGTGTTGTCGGCTATCATTGCCGCATACTGGTCGGGAGTGATTTGCTGGCTCAGACCAGAGCGCAAGTGAGCTTTTCCGCCATCGTTTCCTATCACATACCACATTTCTGTTTTTCCCATTGAATTGTGGCGTTTCATAGCCAGCTCGTCATCAGGATGAACCTGAATAGACAGATCCTGCTGTGCATCAATAAATTTGATTAACAGAGGGAATTTTCCATTGAAGCGTTTGTAATTGCTTTCACCTACCAGTGCACCTTTGTATTCGCTTACCATTTGTGTAAGGTTCTTACCTGCATCGGCTCCATCGGCAACAACTGATTCGTCGCCCGGTACATCTGATATTTCCCAACTTTCACCTACTTGTGCCTGCTGGCAGTCTAAGTGTTTGAACGGGATAATTTTTTCTCCTCCCCAAATAGTGGATTTTAAGATTGGTTTAAATTTTAAAGGGTACATAAGTGTTATAATTAGGTTTGTTTACAAAAGTAATTATTTTAGCCGAAAAAGTAGGTGAAGCGGGTAAAAAAAGAGGAAATATAGGAAGATAAAACAAAACAGACTGAACATATATTGTCTGTATGTTCAGTCTGTTTTTGTTTTTGATAACCTGATCAGATTTTTTTACCGAAGGTAACGTTAAATCCTACACTGACATTTGTATTCAGCTTGCCTACCGGTATGTATTGTGGAGTTACTTTTGTCATCAGGTGGTCCATTCCGACAAAGAAATTGAAACCACATGGGTGGAAGTTCAAGATCCATCCGAATGAGGAACCAAAGGATGATATTCCATAATTGACACCTGCATCAAACCATTTAACCGGAGTTACATTGGCTGAAATGCGTCCTTCACTCCAACTGTATTTACCATTGATGCGTGTAGAAGACAGGAAACCGAAATGCAATTTGTCGTATAGCGGGAATACGTAGTCAGCACCTATGTTCAATGTTGCTCCTAAGGCTCTGGTAGAGCTGCTTCCGGTTTCCGTACGATGGAAACTTGCATAGTTTTCGATATCATTGCCCAGATCCTCCAGTTGGTCTTCCAGTGGTTTGTCGCCGTCTGCGTCATCAGAGCCCATTGCTATATTCTGGAATCCGTTGAACTCCCAGGGAGTGTTACTTGTCTTTGCTTTGATGGTATTGCTCCAGGAAATAAATCCCAGATCAAGAATTGCGGCAGACAATGTTAAATCTTCGCGAAGCTTATAAGTGGCTCCCAAGTCGACAGCCATACCGAATCCGGAAAGACCGGGACTGTCCAGATCGATGTTATCCCAGTCAACCAGATCTCTTTCTGATGGATTTTTTATTTCTTTTCCACTTTCTTCTTTGGTCGGAATGGTCAAGCCTTTTACAGAAGTATTCATTTCTCCGTTTGCCTGAACCATCCACTTGTCTTCTGCCATCTGGACTTTCATATCCGTCATCTTGATGTTGACATTTCCTACTCCAAGCAAGAATTTTAATTTACCGCCGACGTTTAGTTTATCATTGATTTGACGAGAGTGTCCCAGGGCTATTTCAGCGTAGTTATTCGATGAAATGCCTAAATCATCCATTTCGTATACAGAATTGCTGCTGTTCATTCCCAGTTTCATGAACTCAAATAATCCGCGCGGTAAGTTGAGGCTGGTGGTAGAACGCATGTTTACATCAATTGTATTGAATCCGCCCCAAGCACGAAATCCGGCAGAAAGCAATGTCATGTTCAGATTTACGTTGATACGGTTATTGTCTTTCAATTTACCCAAAAAATCGTCGTTGCTGATGCTGCTGTTCATGAAAGTTGTGAGCTTATCATTTCCGTATGGATAGATGAAAGTATTTAAACCTACATTCGACTGAGCACCAACGTTGATATTTCCTATGCCCGGAACAGCTATGTAATTTCGTTCGGGTGAAAAAGCTGGGTTCATCAGGTGACGGTATGTGTATCCTTCGAGAAAATAGCCAGAACGTAAGGATTGTGCAGAAGAAACTGTACAAAGACATACAAAGGCAATAGTAACAAGAATGTGGTATATGTTATTTCTTTTCATATAATTCAATAATTGTTGGTAAGGGATTGATTAATTCATATCGACAGTAACACCGCCTTTTATTTTTATAGTCATGTTTTCAAGACGCAAGGACTGATTCTTGTTTAATACTTTGCCGCTTGTTTCAGCTGATGGAGTAGCCGAGACTTCGTATTTCAGACCGTCCAGTTCCTTGAATGCATTGGCATCTGTCGATTTCAATGTTATTTGGAGTGCTGTAACTTTTGCATTTTCCATGGTTCCTGCTGCTATCTGGCTGGAAACTTCTGTTGAAATGTTATTCAGTACAGCTCCATTCTTGTCTATTGCCTTTACGTCCATGTTCATAGTCAATGGGATAGTATTCTTTGCGTCCATTGTAACTACCAGTTCTTTTACAAACAGATCCTTCACATCTTTATTCCAATCGTATATAACGTCGCTGTAAACGATGTTGGTTCCTTCATTGAACTGCAATGGCGCATTAATCTCGTAATCAGCCTTGACATTGTATGTTGTTCCTAAAATAATCGAACATTCACGGTCGGACGCTTTTGCTTCTATGCTTTCCATACGGATTTCGTCTGGAATGGTTTCGATTAAAGCGTTCAGGTTCTCAACAGTAACGCTGGCATCAGCTCCTTCTACTTGACTGTCGAGTCTGTGCAGGCAGATTATATAATCATTTGCATGATTGCCGGGAATGGTAATCAGGTTGGGTGACTGTCCGACAGGAACAGATGCAATAACCTTTCCATCTTTGTATGATTTCAGTGTACCGCTGAAATTAACTTCGATAGGAGAGGTGTTGCTGACTGTCAGATATATTTTAGGATCGGTCATATCTATTCTTACCTGTTCGTCTTGAAGGAAGTCCGGCAAGTTGTTTATCGCAATGGGGTCGATAGATACATTGATCTCCGGATTAACCTTGGCAGTAACTTGAGTCAGCTGGATTTCATCGATTCTAAATTCCGTATCCATAATCATCTGGATGGCGCTGCCTCCTTCTGTTGTACTGCTTCCGCTTATCTTTATATCATCTGCGATGACCAGATGTCCGGGAGCAACAAGACCTTTACCATCTCCCATTGCTTCAAAGTCAATATGTGTAATATTGATTGGAATATAAAGAGGTGATGTACTGGATACGTTTATATCTTGTTTAAAAATCAAATTACTTCCTTCTATATCAACTCGCTGGTCTGTTGTACTGATGGTCATGTACTCAGGAAAATCTAGTTGGAATCCTTTCTTAAGTGTCAGCGAATTGTTTCCTTCTATATTCATGCGCAGTGAGGCAGGCATGATGACATCCGAACTGTACAGTGCGGTAACATCGGTTGTTATATTTTTCTTGTCAATGCTGAAAGACGTTTTATCGCTTACTGTGGCTGTCAATGTTCCATCTAAAGATACTTCATAGTTTAATTCTGTCCGGGCAGACTGAAGTGCTATTTCGTTGGAGTTAATTGTAATGTCTTCGATAGTAACTTGAGTGTTGGAGCCTTCACCTGACTGTATAAGGGCATAGTTGCCTGCTGCATCAGTTTTTACTGTGCTCTCTTCATCTAAATCGAAAATCTTGTCTAATGTAATGTCTTTTGTATTGCTGGCTGGAATAGTTAAGTTATCACCTCCCACTGTTATTGTCATGTCGAGATCCTTACTTAAATCGTAATCACTATCTACGCATGATAGCATACAACTGGAAAGTAGTACAAGTGCGCAAGAAAATGTTTTGTTTGTCAGTTGCTTTTTCATGAAATAATTATAAAATTAATAAATAACAAAATAATTGCTTTCCGGTGTAAAAAGTTCAGCAATATACCTGTTTGCAGATTATTACTGATGATGCTTATGTGAAAAGGGCGACCCCTCTTGCTTTATTAAATTTAATGATAGAAACGTAAAAATGCTTACTATTGTTCATTCTTGCGTTAAAATAAATTTTGCAGCTGGCTATAAGGAAAGTTTTGTTGTGGACAAGAATATAAAAATATTGCTGTCCGATAGACTTTTAAAGTGGCAGAGGTCGTGAAACTGACTTATTCAAGCAAGATCCAATCCTCTGTCTGGTAAAGTCTTATCGGACAGCAATACTAAAAGATAGAAACTTATATTCTTAAGTATCTGTTTTTTGTTTGGTTAAATAGCTCTCTTTATTGTTTATAGAGCAGCAACTTCTGTAAAGATTTGATATACAGAACTGCATACTCCTAATAAAATAATTCCCATGAGGCAGATAAAAAGACAGGCACGAGTGGTCGCACTGCTTTTGAATGTGGCAAGTGGGGTTTCATTAGGAACAATATACATGGCCTTTACAACGAGCAAGTAATAGTATAGCGAAATGATTGTATTTACCAACGCCAGGAATACTACCAGCCAGTGGCCTGCATGGAAAGCAGATGCAAAGACGAAGAATTTTGAGAAAAATCCAGCAAACGGCGGGATACCTGCCAGTGAAAATAAGGCAATGGTCATAACAAAACTCAATTTAGGATTGGTCTTATAAAAACCATTATAGGCATCGCGGTCGACTGTTCCTCCATTATGTTGTTCTACTGTTCCTATTACACCGAATACTGCCAGGTTGGCTACAATATAAACTACTACATAATATACTAAAGATGCCATGCTTTGAGCTGAGGCTCCTAATACAGCAAGCATAATATATCCGGCTTGTGAGATACTACTGTATGCCATGAAGCGTTTCAGGTCTTTCTGCAAGATTGCAAAAATATTGGCTATTGTAATAGTCAGTACGATTACAACAGAGAGTAACAGACTCCAGTCGGCAACCATCGGGCCAAATACTTTCAGCAGAATACTCATCAAGGCAAAAGCTGCAGCTCCTTTTGAGATAACAGAAAGATAGGCACTGACTGTTGTCGGAGCTCCCTGATAGGTATCGGGTGTCCACATGTGGAAAGGTACCAGACTCAGTTTGAAGCCTAATCCGGCAAAGAACAATACCATGGCAAGGATTTGAAGCGGGCTTCTGGTTATCATGGTACTGATATCATTGAAATACATTGTTCCACAAGTTCCGTATACTAATGATAAACCGTAAAGCATCAAACCTGACGAGAACATGGCATTCAGAATGAATTTGGCTCCAGCTTCTGCACTGTGGTGACGATATTTGTCGAATGCAATAAGGCAAGCCATCGGGATGCTGGCAAGTTCCAGTCCTACATAGAAGAGCAGGAAGCTACCTGCACTGACCATGTAAAACATACCCAGTAAGGTAGAAAGAGTCAATAAATAAAACTCTCCAGCTTTATGACGTGTGTCTTCGCGTTCCAGCCATGTGTCTGCCTGCATGAATACCAGTATTGTTCCTAATGTGAGGACTGTTTTTACTACAGATGTCATGGGAGTATTGATATACATGCTTCCGAAAGCTTCTCCACTGGCAGAATTGAATACGTTGTTGAGTAGCAGAATAACAAGCAATGCGCATGAAAGCCGCTGCATGTTTTTCGGAGAAGGAACCTTCTGGAATAAATCGGCAAGTAACACAATTATCAGAATAATTGCCAAACCGATTTCTGCCTGCATGGTATGTAAAGTTGTTATTATATCCATAATGCGTTATAATTGACAAAGTTGTGAAATAATAGGTTCTACACTGCCACTGATAACATGGCTTACCCAATAAGGAGCCAGACCTAATCCGGCAACAGCCACAATAAGGCAGATTACGGCAAAACGCTCATCCCAGGTTGCATCGGTCAGCTTCAGATGTTCCGGATTAGTACAAGTTCCGTATAGTATTTTACCGACAACGCGTAAGATATATACGGCTGTAATAACGATACTCATCGTTGCAATGATTGTACATATGCGATGGAATGAATCTGCATGCTGGAATGATCCGACAAATACAGTCATTTCGGCAACGAAACCGCTTAAGCCCGGAAGACCGAGGTTGGCAAGTCCGGCGATTACATAACCAACAGAAAGGAAAGGCATGATTTTCATCAGTCCGCTTAACTGACGGATATCACGGGTATGTGTACGTCCGTAAATCATACCAATCAGGGCGAAGAATAATGCTGTCATCAAACCATGGCTCAGCATCTGGAGAATGGCACCTGTAGCACTTACTTTAGTCATCATCAACAAAGCAAACAGTACCAGGCCGCAGTGACTTACAGAAGAATAGGCATTGATATATTTCAAATCGGTCTGTACCACTGCACTGAAGGCACCGTATACAACTGAAATGGTAGTCAACACCAGGAAGAAATCACCCCAGATGGCAGCTCCGGTAGGCATCAGATACATGGCTACACGGAAACATCCGTAACCTCCCAGTTTCATCAGAACACCTGCATGAAGCATAGATACGGCTGTCGGCGCTGAGGCGTGACCGTCGGGACTCCATGTATGGAATGGGAATAATGCACCCAGCACACCAAATCCGAGAAATATCATCGGGAAGAAGATACGTTGCATTTCGGTTGGTATCTGAAGTTTGACTATTTCCAGAATATTCATGGTTTCACCTCCAGCACCATAGAAGATTCCTAAAATACCGATAAGCAGGAAAGCAGATCCTCCCATCAGCATCAGGGTCAGCTTCATGGCTGCATATTCTTTTTTACCGCTGCCCCATACGCCGATAAGCAGATACATCGGAATCAAGGCAACTTCGTAGAACATAAACATGGTAAACAGGTCGGTAGAGATAAAGAAACCGAAAACTCCGGTACTTAACAGCGTAAACCAAAGGAAATATTCTTTAGTCAGCGGTTTGAGCTTCCACGATGCAAACGTTCCTGTAAATACAATGATGGAACTCAGAAGAAGCATGACAACAGAGATTCCGTCTACTCCTACCGAGTAAGCTATATGTAATGGAGCATACCAGACAATGCTGTCTGTATACAGCATTTCTTCTGTAGCTCCTCCGTTTCGCAGTCCTATATAAGATACTGTCAGGTAGGCAGCAAGAATTAACAACAATGTAGAGCCGGCTACCATTACTCCTCTTACCTGATTCACATTGCGGGTAATCCACAATCCCAGCAACATGAGTAAAGGAATTAAAACAAAAAGACTTAATATATTCATAATACTAATAACATGATAGTTAATACTATAACTCCTCCCAAGAACCACATGGTGTAGCTTTGAACTTTACCACTTTGCAGAGGTTGTACGCTTTCGCCTGCTGCATTGGCACTCCAGGCCATGAAGTTCATGAACTGGTCGATAACGTGACGGTCGAACCAGGCAAGTGGGGTAGATATACAGCGGAAGATAATCTTCTTTGTGACAAACAACCAGATTTCGTCCATATAGAAGCGCTTGTAAGCTGCACGGTGCAATGTACTGAAACGTGCTGCCAGCATGTCGGCAACGGGTTGTTTTTCGCGTGCATACATCCAGGTAGCGAGAAGAATAGCTATTACAGCAACGATAATACTTGTTGCAGCTACTTGTGCATTAAGGTGAATATCGTATGCTTCGCCATTGGCCGATACAAAGTGTCCGAAAGGCAATATCCAGCCACATACAATAGTTATGGCTGCAAGAAACATTAACGGGAAAGTCATTGTCAAAGGACTTTCGTGCGGAGTATGTGCTGCATGAAGTTCCTTATTTTCAGTTCCCCAGAAGATACCATAATACAAGCGGAACATGTAGAATGCTGTCATTCCGGCAATAATTGTCATTATCCATCCCATAACCGGATTGAACTGGAAGCAGGCTGTCAGAATTTCGTCTTTCGAGAAGAAACCAGAGAATGGAGGTATACCTGCAATGGCCAGACATGCGATGAGGAATGTAATGTGAGTGATAGGCATATACTTGCGAAGTCCTCCCATTGTCGACATTTCATTGCTGTGTACGGCGTGGATAATACATCCGGCTCCCAAGAACAACAAGGCTTTAAACATGGCATGAGTAAACAGGTGGAACATTCCTGCCATATATCCCAAGCCTCCTTCATGAGGGTTATTGGCTGTACATACACCCAGAGCAACCATCATGAAACCGATTTGTGAAATGGTAGAAAAAGCAAGAACTCGCTTGATGTCACTTTGTGCACAAGCTACAGAGGCAGCGTAGAATGCAGTGAATGCTCCCACGTAGGCAACCATATGCAGTGTGTGTGGAGCAAAACCGATAAACAGCGGGAACATGCGGGCTACCAGATAAACTCCGGCAACGACCATGGTGGCTGCATGAATCAATGCACTGACTGGAGTCGGGCCTTCCATTGCATCGGGTAACCAGATGTGCAGTGGGAACATGGCACTTTTACCTGCTCCACCTACAAACATCAGTCCGAGTGCCCAAGGAAGTACCATGCCAGCCTTCATCAGCTGTTCTTCACCGGGTGTGAAAGTGAATGTCTGCATGTAGTAGCCATAAATCAAAATACCGATGAGGAAACCTAAATCGGCAAATCTTGTCACAATGAATGCCTTCTTGCTGGCTGCAATGGCTTCCGGTTTCGTATAGTAAAAGCCGATGAGCAAATAAGAAGATACACCAACCAGCTCCCAGAATACATACATCTGGAATATGTTGGTAGCAAGTACAAGTCCCAGCATAGAGAAAGTAAAGAGTGACAGGAAAGCATAGTAGCGCTGGAATCCTTTTTCACCTTTCATGTATCCGAATGAGTAGATATGTACCATCAGACTGACTGTCGAGATGACAACCAGCATCATAACGGAAATGGGGTCCAGTAAAATACCCATATCAATGTGGAGAGATTCCGTAAAAGGAAGCCACTGGATATTCCATGGAGTCAGTGTCGGGAATACTCCTTCGGCAGTGCGCGGAGCTGTAAAGTAATTGATAGCGGTGAGATAGCTTAATATAGTAACACCTGCCAGTGACAGTGTGCCTATCAAGCCCGCTATGCGATGCTTCATGTACATACCCGTCAGAGCCAGAATAAGAAAACTGAGTATGGGCAATGCGAGTATCAGAATTGTATATTCCATAATCAAAATATTTTTAGTTATCCTTTCATGTCAGTAATATCGTCAGTCAAAACCTGTTTGATATTGCGATATACATTAATAATAATAGCAATAGCAACAGCTGTTTCTGCCGCAGCGATAGCAATTCCGAACAAACTGAAAAAATGACCTTCCAGATGATCCGGGAAAAGATAACGATTGAATACTGCAAAATTGATGTTTGTTGCGTTCAGCATAAGCTCTACCGAGATGAGCAAGGCAAGCAGGTTCTTGCGGGTAAAGAATCCGTAGATTCCGCAGAACATCATAATGGTACTGATGACCAGATAGTGTATTACGTGTACATCTAATTCCATAGTCGTATTTTTTATTTTTGTTTTCTTGCTATCAGAATGGCACCAATCATACATGCCAGCAACAAGATGCTGACTACTTCAAACGGTAGAACAAACTGATATTTTTCTGTTCCGATTAACGCCAGACCAATTTCACGGGCGGGTAATTCTACCCCTTGTGGAATAATGTTAAGGGCGAAACCGTTTGTAAAGATTAAAAATAATACCAGAGCAGCGCCGATAAGCGTTGTCAGCAGTACACTGATAAGCTTGCCACGCTTTATCGGATATTTCATATTCTTGTCCGACTGAGTCAGCAAGATAGAGAATACATATAATACAACAATACCTCCGGCATATACCATTAACTGTACAGCCCCTAAGAAGGTATATCCCAATACACCGTAAATAGCTCCTGTACCAAAAAGGACGAAAAGCAGGTAGGTAGCGGCGCGTAAAATTTTTCCTGTTGTTACAGCCAGTACGGAAAATACTGCAATTGCTGCTGCAACGACATAGAATACGATTTCTTGAAGTGTTATTTCCATATTCTCTCCTTTTTATTTAGCAAGTGTTGAACCTTCATGGTTTAGTGTGAGCAGGAGCTTTTCTTTTTCGAATACAGCATTTTCGAAATCGTTGCTGAACTTGATGGCTCCATGCGGACATGCGTTTACACATAACTCGCAAAACATGCACGATCCCAGGTTGTATTCATATTTCACTAAAACCTTTTTCTTTTTTCCTTCCTCATCTTCACGCATTTCTGAAATGACTTTAATTGTGCCATTTGGACAGGCCATCTGGCAGAGTCCACAGGCAATGCAGTGATGATGATTCTCATCGTCGTGTGGCATAACAAGCTGAGCACGATGACGCTCGGGAATGTGCAACGTCGTATGACGGTTTTCCGGATATTGCTCAGTTACTTTAGGCTGACAGAATACCTTCATAGAGGTACGCATACCTATCAGCAAGCTTTTTACTCCTGAAGCAAAACCTTTTATATATTCACTAAAACTTTCCATAATATCTTATTGATAGCTATCTACCTTAAAATGTTAATCCAAAAACTTTACACAATGCCATCAGCAGCAATACTACCAGTGAAAGCGGCATCAGGTATTTCCATTCCAGTGTAAGAACCTGGTCTATTCGCAGACGTGGGAATGTCCAGCGAATCCACATTAACAGAAATACGATAAAGAAAGTTTTTCCAACAAACCATATTACTCCGGGAATATAATCCATTACGGCATTGAAACCGTCCAGACCTGCTATATGCAATGGCATCCAGCCACCCAGGAATAGGGTTGTAGCAATACCGGCGGTAATGAACAGGTTCAGATATTCTGCCAGATAGAAGAATCCGAAGTGCATTCCGGAATATTCAGTATGATAACCGGCAGTAAGTTCCTGTTCTGCTTCGGCCAAGTCGAACGGACCACGGTTGGCTTCTGCATTACCGGCAATCAGATAAATAACGAATGCAGCGATTGCCGGAATATGTCCTTTGAAGATATTCCATCCGTCTGCCTGTCCGCTTACTATCTGCTGGATATCCATTGTACCACTCAGCATAACCATAGTCAATACGGTCAGACCGATAGACAGTTCGTAGCTGATAATCATAGCTCCGCTTCGCACGGCTCCGATGATGGTATATTTACTGTTACTGCTCCATCCGGCAAGCAGGATACCCAAAACTCCGATAGATGATGCGGCCAGAACAAAGAATATACCGATGTTCATATGAAGAATCTCTCCACCTTTATTCCATGGCAAACATGAAAATGTCAGAATAGATGCCAGAATAACGAGAAACGGAGCCAGATTATAAAGGAAATGGTCTGAATTCTTCAGGCTGATAATTTCCTTTGTCAATATTTTGATAACATCGGCTGAAACTTGTAGCAAACCTCCTTTACCTCCTACGCGGTTCGGACCGATACGGCATTGGAAAGCTGCACAAACCTTACGCTCCATATAAATCAATATGATAGCAAGTACGGCGTAAAGAACCAGAATCACTACGCCTACTACCAGCCCTTCCAGAAAGATTGCCAGCCCCTCAGGCATTACGCTGCATAGTGCAGAATGTATTGCCATGAAAAGCGGTTGAAGATTATAATAATCTAAAAACATATACTTTTTAAATTAAGAATGATAAATAAAGATATTATCTGTCTATATCCGGAATTACATAGTCTAATGTTCCTCCGATAGCAATCAGGTCGGCAATTTTATTGCCTTTGCAAACAGTGTCGAGCGCATGTACCAGCGGTAACCCGGTAGAACGGTAATGCAGACGGTAAGGGCTCTTGTCTCCATGGCTTTCCAGCATTACGCCAAACTCTCCACGGCTGCTTTCTACTGCTGCTGAGTAATTACCTTCCGGCAGTTTGATGATTGCTTTTGTCTTGACGCGATATTCTCCTTCCGGAATATTGTCTATCAGCTGTTCGATGATGTGGCAAGATTCCATGATTTCGTCCATACGTACCATGTAGCGTGCAAATGAATCCCCTTCCGTATAAGTGATTTCCTTGAAGTCAACTTTATCGTACATGGCATACGGATGATGTTTACGCACGTCGTTTGCCCAACCGGACGCACGGCCTGAACCTCCTGTTACTCCTAAAGAAATAGCATCTTCGCGACTCAATACTCCGATGCCTTTCAGACGGGTAGTTGCAATCACATTGCCGGTAAATATATCGTGATAGTCTTTGATGACACTACGCAGATGTTTGATAAATTCCTTAACCTTGCGTTGGAAGTCCGGATGCAGGTCGGCTTGCACACCACCGATCATGTTATAGTTTTGTATTAAACGTCCTCCGGTTGTTTCTTCGAAGATGTCAAGAATCATTTCACGTTCGCGGAAACCGTAAAAGAAAGGAGTTAATCCTCCCATATCCATAACCAGACAAGAGTAGAACAACAAGTGAGAGTCGATACGCTGAAGTTCGTCCATGATGGTACGGATATACTGTGCACGTTCTGAAATTTCGATGCCTGCGGCTTTTTCAATACACATACACAATGCGTGACGGTTCTGATGTGCGCTCAGGTAATCCAGGCGGTCGGTCAAAGCTAGTGTCTGCGGATATGTCAGGCTTTCGTTCATTTTTTCTATTCCACGGTGTATATAACCACAGATAGGGTCTACCTTACTGATTGTTTCACCGTTCAGTGAAGTACGCAGACGAAGTACACCGTGAGTAGACGGGTGCTGAGGACCAATGTTAACCACAAAATCCTGTTGTCCGAAAACAATATTTTTCTTATCAGCTATTGTTCCGTCCGGATTCAGGTAATATTCATCGGTGATATCTGCATTCTCTTCATTCTCCATATTCAGGGGATTGGAGTTCATGTCGTAGTCCTTGCGTAATGGATAACCTTTCCAGTCCTCACGCAGGAATAAACGTCGCATGTCCGGGTTATTCAGAAAGCGGATACCGAAGAAGTCGAATACTTCACGTTCTTTGATTTCTGCAGTTTTCCACAGGTCACATACTGACGGCAGATAAGGATTTTCACGATCGGTCGTTGAAGTCTTAAGAACTATACGATTATAAGTCTTACTTGATTCCAGATAATAAAGTGCTCCCAGACCACCTTCTTGCCAGTCCATTCCTACGATATCACGCAGGAAATCCATCGGTTCATCCTGATCATTACGCAGGGTTTCGGCTATTTGATGAAACGATTCAGCCGGAATACTTATCACCTGATCACCCTGCTCGGTAATAGTGATTCCCGGAACTAATCGGGATATTTTTTCAGTTATATTCATAAATTGCTGTTTTCCTGTCGTTAATTATTTTCCATTCTCTTTCTGTGAATCAGGATTCTTTTCCTGTCTGTTCACACCTCCAAGGAATTTTTCTACTTTTATTTTGCGCTGCAGCTGCATCATACCATAATAGAAAGCTTCCGGACGAGGAGGACATCCCGGAATATATACATCGACCGGAATAATTTTGTCTATACCGTTGACTACATGATATGATTTAATGAACGGTCCTCCGGAAATGGTACATCCGCCGACTGCTACGACATATTTGGGTTCTGCCATCTGGTCGTACAGACGTTTCAGTACCGGAGCCATCTTGTAGGTAATAGTTCCTAAAACCATAATCATGTCTGCTTGTCGCGGAGAGTTACGTGTTACCTCAAATCCGAAGCGTGCCATATCGTAACGTGCAGCTCCCAATGCCATAAATTCGATGGCACAACAACTTGTTCCGAATGTCAGTGACCAGAGTGAATTGCTTCTTCCCCATTCGATGAGTTGGTCTACTGTTCCTATGACTACTCCGGCACCGTCACGGTTCAGTTCATCTACCATGCGTTGCAGGTAATCATTGTTTTTGAACTCATCGTATTTCATTGAACGGATTGCTGGTTTTTTTACTTCCATTCCAATGCTCCTTTCCGCCATGCATATGCCAGGCCTAATATTAATACTAATAAGAAAAATGCCACACACACCAAGGCATAAGTACCGACTTCGTTGACTACTACTGCCCACGGAAACAAAAATACTGTTTCGATATCGAACATCAGGAACAGAATGGCAAACAGGTAATATCCTACCTTAAACTGTACCCATGATTGCCCTCGTGTCGGGATTCCACATTCATAAGGCTCTCCCTTCTGTGGATTGAACGACCGCGGTGCGATAAGCTTTGCGATTGTCATTGCGGCTACTACTAAGGCTATGGCCGTCAGAATGACAACAATTAAAAATGTGAAAAACATAAATAGAATTTTATATTTGTAAATCGTATATATATACACTATCTATATGGTAAAACGCCCTTTACCATATATAAAGAATAAGATCTAGCCTGATCTCTATCGTTATAGAGAGGCTAAATCAATATTTTTTCTAACGTATAAATGTAATAGGAAATTGTCTTGTTTATCGGGGGGTGATTGAAACAGGCAAAACTTCGATATACGGTGATATTATAATATACCGCTAAACATATAACATTACGTAATACCGATTTGAAATCGTAAGTATTGATGTTTTGTATAATAATTGCCTTATTGGGGAGATCTGTATGATTTTGAGAGAATAGGTGTTGGATGGTTTTTTCCATGGGCGACTGAGGTTCCTGTATCTCACTGTAAGTTGTTGTGCAGGATACGGAAGCTGTATTGTCGGTATGTTGTGCGGGCACACAAACGACATTCCCTATAATGACCATTATAAGGAAAGCAAAGAAAAATATTGTTGCCTTTCTCACCTGTTTACCCATCATATACCTATCTGAAAACGGGTGCAAAGATAGTGATTTATTTTTAGTCTTTTTAATAGGATTGTATAAAAAAACAAAATGCAAATAGCTTGTAATTCTGAAAATCCGGTCGTATTATAAGATTTCGAACATGAAGGACATTTAGTGAAAAATAAGTGATTCTTATAGTTCTCTTTTTATTGTTTTTCTAAACAAGTATTGTAGAAGAATTGCTATTATGAAAATTGTCAGATACCATTATAGTTTCTTTTCTCCTTATACTTAGGTTTGATGTTGAATGAGCAAATGTTTGATTGTCAGTTGTAAAAAAGCCTTGCTTTATTTCGTTGTGTAAAGCAAGGCTTTCGTATAGAATGACTATGTAAATACGTTTTGTAAAGAGTAAATAACTGGGCTTAGAATTTAGTTGAAGAATTTTTCCAGCTTCTTGATCATCATTCCCAGACAGAACACTACTACGTGGTCGTTTTCCATGATGGTGGTGTTACCTGTAACCAGGATACCTTCTCCGTTTCTGATGAGTCCTCCGATAGTAGCTCCTTTAGGAAGGCCGACATCTTTTACCTGAGAGCGAGTGATGCGTGAGCCTGCTTTTACTGTAAATTCTGCTACATCGGCGTTGGCAAATGTCAGACACTTGACATTTGATACATCGGCATCCAGCATCATTTGGTAGATATGGCTGGCGGCAATGAATTTTTTATTGATAACAGTACCTATATCCAGACTCTCTGCCATACTGATATAGTCTATGTTTTCGACTTCGGCTACGGTTTTGCTTATACCTAAACGTTTAGCTGCCAGGCAGGCAAGAATATTTGTTTCTGAATTTCCGGTTAAAGCAACAAATGCTTCTGTATTTTTGATTCCTTCTTCCAGAAGCAGTTCCATATCTCGTCCGTCTCCGTTGATAATCATTACCTTATCATCTACCAGTTCGGTAAGTCGGTTGCATCGGTTAAAGTCACTCTCAATGATTTTAGTACGCATGTATTCGGGCATATATTGTACGGTACGTACGGCTATACGACTTCCACCCATAATCATCACGTTGCGGATATCTGCTTCATTCTCTTTTCCAGCAATTTTCCGGATATAAGGAATATATTTTTTTGTTGTTGTAAAATATACGATGTCATTCAAAATAATAGTATCATCACCTCGGGGAATGATTGTTTCGCTGCCACGTTTGATTGCAACAATATGGAAAGGGATATTTCTTCCTCCCAACTCATGCAGAGGTACATTCAGAATTTCTGCTGTTTCTTTCATCTTGGTTCCGAGCAAAACTAATGCTCCTCCAGCGAACTCCCACCATTGACGAATCCAGCTCATCTTTACGGCATCTACAATTTCTTTCGCTGCCAGCATTTCCGGATAAATTAGGGAGTCGACTCCCAGTTTGGCAAAAAACTCTTTATGCTTAGGAAGCAGATACTCGTAGTTATTGATTCGTGCAACTGTCTTTTTGGCTCCCAGGCTAGTAGCCAGCATACATGCGGTCATATTCCTGCTTTCATCCGGAGTTACAGCGATAAACAAGTCTGCACCTGCTACTCCCGCTTCTTTCAATCCTGAAATCGAAGTAGGGGATATGTTGACGGCGAGCAGATCGAAGTTACTACCTAGTCTTCCCAGTCTTTCTTCGTCATCGTCCATAAGGATAATATCTTGTTTCTCACCTGATAAGAGTTTGGCCAGGTGTGTTCCTACAGCTCCTGCGCCGGCAATGATAATCTTCATGAGTTCAGAATATGAATTAATGTATTATATATACCTGTTTGATCGATACCACAAATGGAATAAAGAGCATTTACAGGACCATGTTGTATAAAATGGTCAGGAATACCCATACGCTTTACCATAGGGGTGTAGTTATTGTCTGACATAAATTCCAGAACAGCACTTCCCATTCCACCCTTGAGCACTCCATCTTCTATTGTGATGATACGTGAGAATTTTTTTCCTATCTCGTGTAATAATGTTTCATCCAGTGGTTTTAAAAAACGGAGATCGTAGTGGGCAATGCTGCAATTATGAGTATTCTCGGCTTCTGTAATAGCTTTGGCTGCTGTATTTCCGATAGGACCGATTGTAATTACAGCCAGGTCGGAACCGTCTTTCAGTTTTCTACCCTTTCCAACTTCAACAGCTTCAAGTGGACATTCCCAGTTGGTCAGCACACCTCGTCCGCGAGGATAGCGGATAACAAAAGGACCTTGGTCGGGAAGCTGTGCTGTGTACATCAGCCGGCGCAGTTCCTGTTCGTCGTAAGGTGAAGCAATTGTTAGGTTAGGGATAGGACGTAAATACGCCAGATCGAATACGCCATGATGCGTTGGACCATCTTCTCCTACTAAGCCGGCACGGTCCAGGCATAACACTACATTCAGTTTCTGTATGGCTATGTCGTGGATAATATTGTCGTATGCCCGTTGCATGAACGAGGAGTAAATGTTACAGAAAGGCAGTAATCCCTCTTTGGCCATACCTCCCGAAAAAGTTACGGCATGTCCTTCGGCAATGCCTACATCGAATGCACGGTCGGGCATAGCTTTCATTAAGATATTCATAGAACAGCCAGTAGGCATGGCTGGAGTCACTCCAATAATTTTGTCGTTCTTTTTTGCCAGTTCCAGTAAGGTTTTGCCAAACACATCCTGGAATAAAGGTGGCATACCACTTGTATCATTTACGATTCTTTCTCCAGTTTCTTTATCGAATATGCCTGGAGCATGCCAGATGGTGGCTGCTTCTTCCGCAGGTTTGAATCCTTTGCCTTTGATTGTATGGATATGAAGTAGTTTCGGTCCTTTCATGTCCTTAATTTCTTTCAGTACTTTTGCCAGAGCAAAAACATCGTGTCCGTCTACTGGACCGAAGTAGCGGATATTCATTCCCTCAAAAATGTTCTGCTGCTGGGTAAGAACAGATTTCAGGCTATTGTTGAAACGGATTAAGCTTTTCCGGCGTTCTTCATTCAGAACTCCCCACTGATGTAACTTCTTTGAGATGTTATATCTCAGTCGGTTGTAACCCTCCGAAGTTTGGAGGTTTAACAGATATTGTTTCATGCCTCCTACACTGCGGTCGATAGCCATGTTGTTATCGTTCAGGATAATCAGCAAATTATTGGGAGTGGAAGATGCATTATTCAGCCCTTCAAAAGCCAATCCGCCACTCATAGAACCATCTCCGATGACAGCTACTACATGGCGGTTTTCCTCACCTTTACGGGCTGCTGCAACTGCCATCCCTAGGGCTACGGAGATAGAATTGGATGCATGTCCGCAGGTAAACGTGTCATATTCACTTTCTGACGGTGAAGGAAAAGGACATAAACCGTTTAGTTTTCTGTTTGTACAAAAACGGTCACGACGTCCGGTTAGTATCTTATGTCCGTACGCTTGATGTCCTACGTCCCATACAATGCGATCATAGGGGGTATTGAATATATAATGAAGTGCAACAGTTAATTCTATTACTCCTAAACTTGAACCAAAGTGCCCAGGATTGCGAGAAAGTTCATCAATGATTTTATCCCTGAGCTCCTTGCAGACCTCAGGTAAAGACTCGATAGGAAGATGACGCAAATCTTCCGGGCTATCTATTTTATTCAACAATTCGTAAGAAATGGGTTGTTCCATCCGTTCTTTATTCAATATTAATTTCACAAAAATACGATAAATATGTGTATTGTGTTTACATTTGCACAAAAAATAATGAACAATGTTTGCTTATGGAGTTTAGAACAAAAGTAGAATTGCCAGTTGGACAATATAAAATTTGTCATTCGGATTTACTTATGTTATGGGGATCTTGTTTCTCTGAAAATATGGGGAAACTGTTGATCGACAATAAGTTCAATTGTGATATAAATCCTTTTGGCATTTTATATAATCCTTTTTCGATAGCAAAGTCCATATCCTTGTTGTTGGAAAAAAAAGTATATAGTGAGGACGATTTGCGCTTTGATAAAGGAATGTGGTATAGTCTGATACATCATAGTTCTTTTTCTTCATCTGACAAGCTCGAGTGTCTGAATAAGATCAACTCCCGCATGATAGAGGGAAGGGGTACCTTAGCAAAGGCTAAATGGTTGATTTTTACATGGGGAACTGCACGGGTATATGAGTGGAAGGAAACAGGGGAAATTGTAGGAAACTGCCATAAACTGCCGGATAGATTATTTGTGCGCCGGTTGTTGGATGTAGACGAAATCGTATCAGCTTATGCTGCTTTACTTGAGAAGATTCGTTTATTAAATCCGGAGGTACAGATCTTGTTTACGGTCAGTCCGATACGTCATGTGAAAGACGGCTTACATGGTAATCAGTTGAATAAGGCGGTACTTTTGCTGGCAATCGAAAAAATATGTCAGAAGTTTTCATATTGTCATTATTTCCCGTCGTATGAAATTCTGTTGGACGAATTGCGTGATTATCGTTTTTATGCCGATGATATGCTTCATCCGAGCCAGCTTGCCATAAACTATATCTGGGAATGTTTTTGTGAGTGCTTTTTCACAACAGAAACGTTGCATATAATGAAGGAATGGCAAGAAATAAAAAAGGGTCTTGACCACCGTCCTTTCAATGCAAAATCGGAAGCTTATTATACTTTTCTAAGTCAAATAATGTTAAAGATAGAAAGGTTAAAAGAAAAATTACCGTACTTAGACGTACAAAATGAAATAACATTATGTCAAACTCGATTGAAGAAATAACCTCCGTCATTGGAGCTGAGAGAATAGGAAAACACCAGGCAACTATTGACTGGATTCTTACGGATAGCCGTTCATTGTGTTTTCCGGAAGAAACTTTATTTTTCGCTTTGAAAACAAAGCGTAATGACGGACATAAATACATACCGGAACTTTACGCCAGAGGGGTGAGAAATTTTGTGGTAACTGATGTGCCAGAGCAGTTGTCTCATTATGCTGACGCCAATTTTTTGCAAGTTGGAAATACACTGAAAGCTTTGCAGCGTCTGGCTGCCAAACATCGTGAACAGTTCCAGGTTCCTGTTGTAGGTATTACCGGAAGTAATGGAAAAACAGTGGTGAAGGAATGGATTTATCAACTGTTAAGTCCTGAAAAAGTAATTACCCGTTCACCTCGTAGTTATAACTCACAGATAGGAGTACCCTTGTCTGTATGGATGATGAACGAACATACTGAGTTGGGTATATTTGAGGCTGGAATTTCAGAAATGGGTGAAATGGAAGCATTACAGCCTATCATTCAGCCTACTATCGGAGTGTTGACAAATATCGGTTGGGCACATCAGGAGAATTTTTCTTCTTTGCAGGATAAATGTATGGAAAAGCTGCAGCTTTTCAAAGACTGTGATGTCATTATATATAATGGTGATAATGAGTTGATAAGCAGTTGTGTTTCGAAGTCACTGTTTACATCTCGTGAGATAGCCTGGTCGATGAAGGATAATGAACGTCCATTGTTCATTGAAAAAATAGAAAAGGATGATACCGGAACTACCGTAAAATATCGCTATCTGGGCTTTTTGAAGGAGTACCGCATTCCTTTTATAGATGATGCGTCCATTGAAAATTCATTAAATGCTCTTGCTGTGGCATTGTATCTGATGGTTTCTCCTGAGGATATTGCCGAACGGATGGCTCATTTGGAACCAGTTGCCATGCGTCTGGAAGTGAAGGAAGGCAAGAATGGCTGTGTTTTAATAAACGATAGTTATAATTCTGATTTTGCTTCACTGGATATTGCTCTTGATTTCATGGCCCGCCGTACAGAAGATAAAGGTCGTCGGCGTACGCTTATTTTATCAGATATTTTGGAGAGTGGACAACCTAGTAAATTGCTTTATCGTCAGGTAGCCGATTTGGTACATAGCCGTAAGGTAGACCGTATAATAGGAGTAGGTGAAGAAATATCTGCTGCGGCTTCACGATTTGAAATCGATAAACGCTTTTTCCGTACAACTACTGAATTGATAGAGTCGGGTATCTTATCTTCGTTGCGCAATGAAGTGGTGTTAATAAAAGGGGCTCGTGTGTTCCATTTCGATGATATTACAGATTTGTTGGAGTTGAAAGTGCACGAAACAATTCTTGAGATCAATCTTGAGGCTTTGGTCGACAATCTGAATTATTATCGTAATAAGCTTAAGCCAGATACAAAAATGGTATGTATGGTTAAAGCTTCTGCTTATGGAGCAGGTTCGTTTGAGATAGCGAAGACGCTGGAGGATCACCGTGTAGATTATCTGGCTGTGGCAGTAGCCGATGAAGGAGCAGACTTGCGTAAGGCTGGAATTAATAGTTCTATAATCATTATGAATCCGGAACTTACGGCATTTAAAACCATGTTCGACTACAAACTGGAGCCGGAAGTGTACAGTTTTCACTTGCTTGAAGAATTGATTAAGGCTGCCGGACGTGAAGGCGTTTCCAATTTCCCGATACATATCAAGATTGATACGGGTATGCATCGGTTAGGATTTGCTCCTGAAGAAATCCCAGCCTTGGTAGATCGTTTGCATCGTCAGTCGGCTGTAATTCCTCGTTCTGTATTCTCTCATCTGGTAGGTAGTGATGCCGAACGCTTTGATTCGTTTACTCGCCGGCAAATTGAAACTTTCGAGAATGCTTCTGCTGAGTTACAAGCTGGATTTAGTCATAAAATTTTGCGTCATATTTGTAATACAGCTGGTATCGAACGTTATCCGGGTGCACAGTTTGATATGGTTCGTTTAGGCATAGGATTATATGGTATAGATCCTTTTAGTAATAAGATTCTGCATAATATTGGTACCTTGAAAACAACTATCTTGCAAATACACGATGTTCCGGCAGATGAAACTGTAGGATATAGCCGGAAGGGAATTCTGACACGTAATTCACGTATTGCTGCAATCCCTATTGGATATGCTGATGGTTTGAACAGACATTTAGGAAATGGTAATGCTTATTGTCTAGTAAACGGTCAGAAGGCTCCTTATGTCGGAAATATCTGTATGGATGTCTGCATGATCGATGTGACAGATATTGATTGTAAGGAAGGGGATAAAGCTATTATTTTTGGTGATGAATTACCTGTAACAATATTAGCAGATAAGCTCAATACGATTCCTTATGAAATTTTGACAAGTGTATCGAATCGTGTAAAACGTATTTATTATCAGAATTAAGTATTGTGAAGTAAAATACTGACTGTTCCAACAGTAATAAAAAAGGACCGTATCATTGCTCTATATGCACTATGATACGGTCCTTTTTGTATCTATCCTTTTTGATTTTGACGGTAAATAGTATACAATAGTAGAAGATCTTGGTGAGTTATTACACTTCAATGTCTAAAAAGTAAACATCAGTACAAGTGTTTTGATGTATTTTTGCTATTGGTAAAATATTGTTCAACCGAATCAATTGGTATAGATATGAAAAACGTAAAGTCTTTATTCTTGAAGGGAGGTTTTATTTGTGCATTTATGTTTTCAGCTCTCTCTTCTTCCGCCGAGAATTATCCTTATCGAAGTGATGTGTTGTGGGTAACCGTACCCGATCATGCCGACTGGTTGTATAAAACGGGAGAAAAGGCTGAAGTAGAAGTTCAGTTTTATAAATATGGTATTCCTCAGGATGGGGTGGAAGTGAAATATGAACTCGGGGGCGATATGATGCCAGCAGATAAAACTGGCTCCGTGAAGCTGAAAAACGGACGTGCGGTCATTAATGTTGGAACGATGAAAAATCCAGGATTCCGTGACTGTCGTCTGGTTGCTGTTGTGAATGGTAAAACGTATAAACATCACGTTAAGATTGGTTTCTCTCCCGAGAAGCTGCAACCATATACGGAGCTTCCTGACGATTTTAATCAGTTCTGGCAAAAAAATATGGAAGATGCAGCACGGTGTCCGTTGAAATATACCATAAAACCAGCTCCTGAATATTCTACAGAAAAGGCTGACTGTTATTTGGTTAAGCTGCAATGCTTCCGCCCCGGTTCGTATATTTACGGTTATCTTACCCGTCCAAAAGCTCCAGGAAAATATCCTGTGGTATTGTGTCCTCCAGGAGCTGGAGTAAAGACTATCAAGGAGCCCAAGCGTCATATTTATTATGCTGAAGAGGGATGCATCCGTCTGGAAATGGAAATCCATGGTTTGAATCCGGAAATGTCTACCGAAGAGTTTAAGGAAATTTCGTCTGCTTTTGGAAACTATCTGGTTAATGGTATAGACAACCGGGATAATTATTATATGAAAAAAGTCTATATGAGTTGTGTACGTGCTATTGACTTCCTTACTTCTCAACCTGATTGGGATGGAAAAAATGTAATAGTTCAGGGCGGTAGTCAAGGGGGAGCGCTTGCTATTGTTACGGCAGGACTGGATAAGCGTGTTACAGCGTGTGTAGCTAATCATCCGGCATTGAGTGATATGGCTGGTTATAAGGCAGGACGTGCGGGAGGATATCCACATTTGTTCAAAAACTATAAAGGCATGGATACTCCCGAAAAAATAAGTACATTAGCTTATTATGACGTAGTAAACTTTGCAAAGCAGATAAAAGTTCCGGTATATATCACCTGGGGGTATAATGATGATACTTGTCCTCCTACTACCAGCTATATTGTTTACAACGTGCTCGATTGTCCGAAAGATGCTCTTATTACTCCTATAAACGAGCATTGGACCTCAGATGATACGGAATATGGACAGCTGAAATGGATTCAGAAACATCTTAAATGAGTGAAGATGTCCTTAAAATTTATCAAATATTATCAGAAAAAAACGAATAGAATTAACATCAGATGAGGCTAACATTTCCTTACTTTTATCTGTTTTTCAAAAATAACAAGTAAAAGTAAGGAATTTATCATGTTGTTTTTAAAAAAACATGCAGTTATTTGCCTGATCTTTTGTACAAAAGATATCAAGGTTTGTACGAAAAATAATTTTTTCTGAACAAATGTTGGAGGTAATTTCACGTTATTTAAAGCGAAAGAACAACAAAACTCCCCTTTACATTCTTCACGTTTTTCCTTTTGTTCTTTAAACGTCTGAATGTAAAGGGGAGTTGAACTATCTTAATTCCTGAATTAATTAAACCTTAACCAGTTTATATTTCGGAACCAATATTTTCATGATTATCCATCCAATCAGATAAGCTACTGCGCATATACTGAAGATGATGAAGTAGCCGGCTGCTTTACCTTCAAAGCCCATAAACACCATATTGGTTTCGGCTGCATAGTCGAACAGTCGTCCTGAGCCCATGTTGATAAAGAATGAACCGATACCTCCTGCCATACCACCGATTCCGATGATGGTAGCAATAGTGCTCTTTGGGAACATATCACCTACTACAGAATAGATATTAGCCGACCATGACTGATGGGCTGCACCTGCAATACCTATAATGATAATCGGATACCAATATGAATAATTTCCTAATGGTTGAGCAAATAGAGCTAACAACGGGAATAAAGCAAAGATAAACATCGCTTGCATACGTGCTACATATGGGTTCTTGCCTGTTTTATTGATGATAATGGTTGGCAATTTTCCTCCGTATATAGAAAGCATTGTGATGGCATATAGTACAAAGATAAGCATCTGAGCGGTAGCAGTATCAGAAGAGAAACCGTACACGTCTGAGATATAAGCAGGTGTCCAGAATAAGTAGAACCACCATACACCATCTGTCATGAACTTACCGAAGAATACAGCCCATGTCTGAGGGAATTTAAAACACTGGAGGAAAGAAATTTTCTGATTGTCAAAATCACTGTTTGTAGTCTGTGAGTCTGAGCTTTTTGCTTCTTGCTCATTGTTGTCTTGCTCAATATATGCTAATTCAGCTGCGTTTACATGTGGATTAGCATTGGGTTTCTTATATAGGAACATCCATAATCCCATCCAAACGAAACCTAAAGCACCGATTACAACAAATGCCATTTCCCAACCGTTTCCTACACCTATACTTTGGAAATAACGTGCCAAAGGAGGAATACTTACGGGAGCTATCAATGCTCCAATGGTAGAACCGGCATTGAATATCGAAGTAGAGAAAGCACGGTCTTTTTTAGGGAAATATTCTGCTGTTACTTTTATGGCTGCGGGGAAGTTACCTGCTTCACCTGCTCCTAAAACAATACGTGCTGCAATAAAATAGTATACGCTGGTGATTGCGATAGTTGATGCTACGGCTCCTGTGGCAGAAAGCATTTCTGTTGCATTGTGAATACCTAAGGTTACTTCAGTTGCCCAGCCGCATAATGCGTGGAGGCAGGCTCCTGCTGACCATATGAAAATAGACCAGAGATATCCTTTTTTGGTACCCATCCAGTCGATAAAACGTCCGGCAAAAAGATTTGCTATGGCATATACAATTGAAAATATAGCTGTGATATCTCCATAGTTGGAGTCTGTCCAGTGAAATTCTGGTGCGATAAAATCTTTCCAGGTTAGAGAAAGAACCTGTCGGTCAAGATAGTTTACTGTAGTTGCAAAAAATAACATTCCACAAATAACCCATCTGAAGTTTGTCATTTTTTCATCTACTTTTCGAAATGTATTCATGATATAAAATTTAATAATGTTTTTCTATGGGTTTTGGCTCTACTGAAAGTGTTTCTTTGTGTTCCTAAAATATTTGCCTGCCCAATTTAAATTTGTTTGTCAAAAAACTATCATTCTAAATGTGTGGTATGTAATTTGAGTTATGTAAATGGTTAAGAACCACAACATTTAGAATGATAAATAGATGATTATATGAAAACTGGATTATTTCATTTCTGTGTATGAGATTTTATCCATATCTCCATAGTCGAGATTTTCTCCGGCCATTCCCCAGATAAACATATAGTTGCTTGTTCCGGCAGCTGCATGAATAGACCATTCCGGCGACATAATAGCCTGTTCGTTGGCCAGCCATACCAGTCTTTCTTCCTGAGGTTCTCCCATCAGGTGGCAGATCATGTTGCCCGGAGTAAGGTTAAAATAAAAATATGCTTCTATACGGCGTGAGTGGGTATGTGCAGGCATTGTATTCCATACGCTTCCCGGCTTCAGCTCTGTCAATCCCATCTGTAACTGGCAAGGACCTTCTTCCAGAACGTTGCTTACGATCAGCTGGTTGATTACACGGTCATTACTTTCTTCCATTTTACCAGCCGCAAATGAATTAGCCTTCAGGGAACCTTTGCGTCCGTCAAGTGTGACAAGCTGTGTCTTGTAAGCCTTGTGAGCAATGGCTGAATTCAAATAGAATTTTGCTGGTTTTGATGCATCCTTGCTTTTAAAGGTAACTTTCTGATTGCCTCTTCCTACATAAAGGGCTTCCTTGAAATTGAGCGCATATTCTTTGCCGTCCACTGTTACGATACCTTCTCCTCCGATATTGATAATTCCCAGCTCACGGTTGAACAGGAAATAAGGAGCTTTCAGCTGATCGATTGTATCCAGTGTCAGTTCTTTGTTTACAGGAACTGCACCTCCAAAGATGAACCGGTCGTACATAGAATAGGTAAGATTGATTTCATCAGCAACCATAACCTTTTCCATCATGAAGCTGCTGCGCAATCTTTGTGTGTCGTATGTTTTCACGTCCTGCGGGTTACATGCAACCTGCATCTGTACGCTAGAAATCTGGGCGTTTGCGCTAACGGCTGCTGCGCCAAACATCATTGCAAGAGCTAACTTTTTCATAATTTTCTTGATTTTATATTGTTTTATATTGATTCTTTTGACTTATCCCTGTCGGCTTTCCTTAATAATCCGTCTTCTGTTGAAAATGGCAAGTGCCAGTGTACAGATTACCAGAATAGCTGAACCGACGATTTTAAAGTTATATACCAGATGGAAAAT
>ERZ791569.231-NODE-231-length-44437-cov-8.665089_pt1 | contig 44437 bp, 68 predicted proteins | sample MGYA00509973_ERZ791569 | MGnify/ENA primary metagenome ERZ791569 (study PRJEB30046, sample SAMN00791902) | human gut metagenome | study: EMG produced TPA metagenomics assembly of the A metagenome-wide association study of gut microbiota in type 2...
TTATTATTATATATCTCCCCTGCTTATAGTTATATATTATATATATTATTCCCCGCCCTTCCCTTTCCATTCCCATTCCCAACTCCAAGTTAGTGCTACTCCCCTGCTTTGGTTGCAGTCCTATTTATGGTACTCCCCTATTGCCGTTTTTGAATCCGCGCTAAAAATAAAAAAAAGACCCCTGCGGTTTTATCCGCAAGAGCCTTTGAGTTGGAAAAATCTCCAACTAAGATTGTTAGCATCTCCATTATACCACACTTCCGCTCTGATTTCAAGTTCTATTTGCAAGAAAAATACCCCCAGCCGAAGCCAGAGGTATTTTTCCGAGAAAGGATATGATGGAAAACCAAGTGAATGTCTAAGTTTATTCGCCGTGATTATGCTCCATAATGATAGGATATTCACGGTATTCGTTGTGCGTAGCGGCATCGTTTTTGCCAGCTTCATAGCCCGCAATGAAGCAAAGAATCATAATAATTACGACTGCTATTGCTTGGATGCAGTTGATGATTAAAGACATTTAGCGGTGCTCCAAACTTCCATAAGCTTTGGGCCTTGAATGGCAATCCAGTCAACAATTTCTTCATTCATAGCCCAAGCGGACTCTGACTGTAAACCGCTTTCAGAAAGCATTGCGTGCGTGAGTTCGTGCCGCATAACTTTGTTTCTGTACGCTTTAAGGTCTTTCTTGCTGTCCGGAGATTTAGCAGCCTTGCCCATGTCGTCCACATAGATTTCTTTTGCAGAATCATCGCAAAATCCATCCATGTTGCATAACCTTGGTTCTTCCTGCTCATTTGCGAGAATCACGCTGTAATCAGTGCCGAGAATATTGACCGTTTTCGTGTTCACTATCTGCACCTCTAAATTCAAATTAAGCCCACACGCAGGTCTTGCTCCTGACTACTCGCAGTTGCTTTGGCGCGAGCCGCTCTTGTCCATTATGCCGACATCTACGCTATTTGCTCCACCGGCATAAAGTTAGCTGTGCGGGATAACTCAACGGCGGTGTCCCCTTACCTGCACACGCTTTAATCTTCGCCACAATCACAATGGAGCTTAGCGGAACCGTTGGTATTGCCGACTTTCACGGCAAGGCTCACCCTGTATTACAGAATCCGCCACATGGCACGCACTGTTGGTAGGCGCGTGGCGGTTGCCTAGCTGGGAACGGAATGCGCTTGCACTAGCCTATTTACCAGCATCATAGGCATTGGTGCTGAATCGAGGACTTGAACCCCGAGCCGTCTGATTACAAAACAGATACTCTACCAGTTGAGCTAATCCAGCAAAATGGGCAACCACTAATGCGTTATCAGCAGTTGCTTGAACCCCTTTCGGAGTTTGTTTAGATGGCGCAGAACAGAGGACGCGAACCCCATCGCTTTTGGCGACACTCGGTTTTCAAGACCGCTCCCGCACCTCGCGGGTTTATTCTGCATAAGAATGACCGCTTATAACTCACAATTAAGCAATGCCCAAGTTACCTAACTGCTATAAGTCTGCGGTCTTAACTTTAAGCTGTGACTTTTAGGAGAAAAGACATGCAAAGCCCCTTTCCGAGGCTCGTGGCGGTTTCTGATGGATTTGCACCATCATCTGTTGCCATGGACAACTGCTTTGCTTAAACTAAGAAACCATAATAGCCGACTGCTGTTTGAAACCCATCGGCTGAATAAGCATCTCGGGTCGGTAATCGGGGAAAAATCGCAAACCCAATCACGCCAAAAGGAGGCATACTATGGACACAGCCCATACTATACGGTGGTTGCGGGTGCTGGATTCGAACCAACGAATGTCGCAGTCAAAGTGCGATGCCTTTACCTCTTGGCTAACCCGCAATATAATGCCTGTTGGTATTCAAGTAATCATTGAACCGTAACAGGCAAAATCTGTTGTGCCTTGCTCTAATGGCTTTAGCGTATTCCCAACAGCAGGAAATCTGTGCTTTAAGACTTGGAACTCACACAGCAGTTCGTCCCCAGATGAAGCAATCGTTCAAATGGCTTATCTGTTGGAGTGTCTTTATTATAGCACACTCCATGTTGTATTGCAATGGACTTTTGTTGCAAAAGTTATTATTTTTTGCCGATTCTGATTGCAATTCCGGTCAGCACGCCAAAGACAAGAATCACAAGCATAACAGGCCAAATCAGAATTGCGAACGTAACAACCTTGTTTTCGTATTTGTCTGCATCATCACCGAGAATCGCAACGCAAACCCCGGCAATCACAGTTCCGGCAACCAAGTACATGAACACAAACCACAGGATTCTGAAAATCATGAACTCACCCCTTTGCCGTAAGATTCTTGATGCTTTCCGTGAGCATCTTGTTCATTGCTTTCAGTGTTGCAATTTCCTCATTTGCGGATTCAAGCTGTTTCTTGTAATACTCCACCATTACGGAATTTGCAATGTTGTCCGCTTCCTGCCTTTCCAGCGCTTGCACGGCCTTGTCTGCCGCGATTGTATCTTCACCCACGTTGCGGCTGAAATCACCGTCACAAGCCTTGCAGATGTCCGCTAGAGCACAATGCTTGGCGCACTCGTCGCAACCGTACTTTGACATTGTGAACTCGCAGTGCGATTCCGCCATCTTTTCATTCTGCGTCATCGGTGTCATTTATTTTTCACCTCGCAATTTCCATTGCACTTGCACTTGCCGTAAACCTCGCTTAACGGCGGGTGCTTTCCACAGCCTTTCCGCTCCGTGCAGAACGGATAGTTCTTGTTTAACTCGCACTTAGGAACCATCATCTCTGCAATTTCGGGAGAAACTTGTTCGACTTCTTTTTTCATCTTACCGAACATCGTTCTGATTTCATCTTGTGCTCTGTTGCACAGCCGCAAATGGCTTGCTTCAATCAGCGCTCTGGCGTTCATAGACATATACAGCTCCGTTGGCGCACCGTTCGGCAGAACCATCCGTGCGTCCTCTTTTGCTGCGCCGCTCTTTATTAGACAGTTATAGGCATCCCAAGCGTAATCATAGGCATCAGCAATTACGCCGTCTTGTTCTTCGTTTATAGATATAGACATTGGGAAAACAGGCTCGGAATGGCTATCATCGCAATATCGTTGACTGCGAACGGAAAAACTGAAATGACGATGCCGCGTTAATTGTGCAAGACAAGCACGGCTGATTCCGGAAACGTGAAACGTGAAGTATGCGTGTTCAAACACGCTCATGTGCCCTGTTTTTGCACATCCCTTGGCAATGCGGTAGTCGTGAAAATCCGGCTCGCTGCCATAGCACACGCTTGCACACTGCTCAACAACTTTCATCGGATTGTACTTGTATCTCTCGTTTGCTGGCGTGGAATAAGCGATAAGTTCAACTTGCATTATTTATCCCCCTTTTCTGACGCAATGCGTTCTTCTTCATCCTCAACTGCGAAGTGAATGTAAGTGAGTGCTTTCTCGAGGTCTTTCAGCGTTGTTTCGCCCTGCTTGTTCCCGCGGCGCTCAATGTATTTCAGAGCAGTGCCGAGATTCCAGTCAAGACCCCACGCCTTGATGACCTTGCGCGGCTCGTAAGCCGAATCCGGGTTATAATAGCTAGGACGAATCAGCAGACCGTTGTCTGCCTTTTTGACTTCCTTGCCGCCAATAGACTTTGACGCGGAAACTACCCTGCAAACCATCTTTCGTCCGGTCTCTCTCCCGTTGTCAACCTCACGCAAAGTGAGCATTTTGTCTGCATCAGAAAAAAGCTCTGCAAAGTCTTTAGCTGTAATCGTAAGTTCTTTCATCTTTAATTCTCCATTTCTTTCAGTTTTTCTCTTGCTTCACAGCTTTATGAAACACAGCTTTATTGAACATATTCATGAACCTTTCTTTCTGCTCCATTGATTCGCGCTCGATGTGCAGAACCTCATCAAGAAACTCCTGCTCTGCTGTTTCCTTGTCCATTTTTGCCTTTTCGTTATATTTGGCCATGGCGCTAAAGACGAGTTCCTTTCGCTCTTCGTCAATGATGTGCTCAACATCAACGGATGCTTGCATCAGCCTGTATTCTACGCTTGTGTTCATTTTTATCTCCCACTTGAACCGAAACCATTGCTGCCACGCTCTGACTTTTCAAAGCACTCCTGTGTGTCGATTAACTCTAAGTCAAACTTAGCAATCGGCAGAATAACCATCTGCGTGATTTTGTCGCCACGGCTGAACACATAATCCTCATCGCTGTGATTGTACAGCTTAACACGGATGCTGCCGCTATAGAGCGCATCCACAACACCAGTTGCAGTCAGACCAGCATTGATGTTCAAGCCGCTCTTTGCCTTGATGAAGCCAACATTCCCGACAGGAATCTGCACATGAACACCTGTGTCAACTGTGTAATCGCCATGCGCCGGGACAATAAACGCCACAGGTGTGCGCAAATCCATTCCCGCGTCTGCATCGTGAGCGTATGTCGGCATATATGCGCCAACATCAAGAAAAACTTTCATTTGTCTGCTCCTTTTCGTTTAAAAAATAGTTGATTCGTTTTTCTGTATGTTTCAGAACCGCGGTTCTCTGCTTTGCCTAGGTTCTGTACAGCAACATCATAGTGGAACTTGCACAACTTTGAGTTAGCGTAAGTAGATTTCCCGCATCTTGCGCACATTCCTTGCTCTCCGTAAAGGACGATTGGAATTTCTTTTGATTCGTTATACTTTTTCTTACGTCTTGCGTTGATTTTTGCTCTACAAACGTCGCATATCTGATACTCACCAGTTTTCCGCTTCCCGCATTGCACGCATATCCCTTGCGCTATGAGGTCTAAGCGGCGCTGTGCGCGTTTGTTTTTTTGCTCGGCAACTTTATCTGCTGATAGATTTCTCGGCTTTTTAGACCGCTCTCTGTCGGCCATACGGCATTGTAAACAAGTAGCATAGCCTTCATCGGCTTTTTGCTTGCAACAAACAACGCAAATCCCGTTTTTCTTAGCCCATTCCCGCGTTTCTCTGTTGTACTTCCTGTGGTACGCCAGTCTCTTTTCCGTGTCAGCGTAAGGCATTACTTATCACCGCCCAAGAAATCTGTCATGTGCTGAATTGCGTAGTTTACATTTTTGGCTTTGTCTTTGTCATAACTCCAACTTAGCCACTTTTTGATGTTTTCCTTGCCTTCAACAGTGTAAGTTCCGTCATCATAGGATATAAACCGAGTTCCAACGCTTGCATCAAACGCCATTCGGTTTGCTTTGCCGTCTTTCACAAAGTAAATCAGACCTGTTTCATCGCCAGAAATGATTGTAACATCAACCCTAGTGATAAGCCCTTCAATATCCGGGAACACACGCTTTCTGCCCTTGTAGTCATACGCAAAGAAATCAGTTTTAATCCCCGTCACATCGTCAATTATTTCTTGACTATCTCTGTAGTAATCTTTTCCACGTTCTTCCGATTTCTTCCGTGGCGCTTTCTTTTTGCCGCTGTTTCCCTCAACATAAGCCTTATAGTCGTGAAATTCTTCAAGGCAGTTTATACCCCAAATAAATCTATCAGACTCTGGAAACTCTGGATTGGAAAACGCTAACTCGTAAGCAACGTAATATTCTCCTTCATAAGAATAAACCTTTGTAATTTTACCAACTTCACCCGCCATTCCAACCATGCTGCTTGTTACTAAAGGTGATTTTATTTTTTGGCCATTCGCGGTAGACCAGATGAAGCCATATTTATCGCGCCTTTCCGCAATATCGCGCCTAACTGTTACCGTGTCTCCAACCTTGAGAGGAAAAGACGGGGAAGATTCTTTCCTACTCTTTCTCTTTGCATTCGCTTCCTGTTTGTCTCTCCAAGCGTTAAATCCATCAAACATTGAAATATCCCATTGCCAACCGCAATCCGTTCCATCAACAGCCAGATAGTAAATGCAACCACCTACAATTTCCTCATTTGGTAAAACGTCTGTAATAGTAGCTATGCAGCCGCGAAATTTCTCCATTTCACATACAATGCCAGCGCTTCTAAACCTCGTTCCGCAAATGTAAAAGTTTTCAAAATTTCCTTCTTTTAAATTTTTTCTGATTGAAACTTTTTGACCGATTTTCAGCGGTAATTCCCACTTAGCGCCATCGACTTCGGAAGAATTGTTTGAATTTTCTTCTTCCGCTTTTTCAAGCAGCGCGTGCTTCCAACACCACTCAGAATAGCTTTCGTTGATTTTAAGTCTATACAGAGTGCTTAAAAGAGGCGCTCCGTTTGGATTTGGAATAACTTCCGTCACTTCTGCTGTTTTACCAGCACTCACAACCATGCCATAACTGATTTTATAGAGCGATTTCTGAGATTCTTGAGTTTTGTTTGGAAATATTATCGTATATCTATCAATATCGGCTCTCTTTAATTCAGCTAAATCTTTAATGTCTCTCCTTATTCTGACTTTATCTCCTACCTTGAAAAGTCCGCCATAGCATTTTTTGAGCAGTTCGTCCATGTCAAATCTCCTTTCTCTGTCTCTGGTATGATTATACCGCGTCTCTCGCAGCGTGTGAATGGACAGATGTTGCAGAATTTATGGATTATGAAAGCAAGCCGTACAGGATTGCGCAATTTATACAATTTATAGCTGTAATAATAGCAAACGTGCTAATGACAATCAGCAGCGTATCGCATTTTTTCATTAAGTCACAAAATTTCGTTCCGTACCCGCCGTCTTCACCAATCACGCCCAAAGTAATGCACAAGAGCAGGAGAATAAGACAATTTAAAAATACCATAAAGCTGGCGAATGAAATTACCTTAAAAATTTCAGTGCTCATTCAAAAATCCCCTTTGCTTTAGCTTCCCGGCGCTCGCTTGGAGTACCCGGATTCCAGTTGTTTGCATAACCCTTGATTACATTCTGCCACACATAGCCATCACCGCCCCGCGCAGGCATCCAAAAACGGTCTGCACAGTTATCGCAGATGTTTTTCCATGCTTCAAGAAACTTGCTTAAATAGGCATCTCTCGCGCTCTCGCGGTATAGTGCATGGTCGAGCCAATAGTCAAATGCCCCTTCCATTGTGAGAGTAGCAACTCCGTGGTCTGTGCCACATTGCATCGAAAACGGAACTTCTTCCATAATCGCCATGCCGTATGCCTTACCAAGAAGCGCTGCTCTCAACAATTTGATGTCCTTATCATCCATATCTGTTAAATTTTTAACAATCGGCTTATTCTTTACAATGCCTGCGGCGCTGTTTTTCTCGCTATCGCTCGTAGGCTGATAGGGAAAAGTAAACGGGTCATTCCCTGTTATTTCTCTGCTAATATCCCAAAGAGATTTTGGTTTTTCATTTCTCACCGATTCCGCAGGAATTGGTGCATCGCTTGCGCTTGAATTGGTTTGTTGAGAAATATTAGCTCTAATCTTACTGTTTTCTAACTTACTATTTTTGGTTGCGTGTCGAGGGACAACCCCGTTGTTCTTCGAGGGACAACCCCCCTCTGCTGTTTCAAGCAAAGAAAAATACTTCTCCGTCAGATGAATGTATGTGTAAGTTCCAAATTCGTCTTTCTCCACAAGCATTTTAACAAGCCCGAAGAACTCAATCTTCTTAAATCTTGCGGCGATGGCTCTTTTGGTTGTGTTCAGAATCGGCAAATCTTCAACGACTTTTTTGTAGCTGATATATGCGTATTCTTCATCATTGACCTTTTTCTTATTCATTCTGGGATAAAAGTGCAAAAGCCATTGAAGAATAAGCGTGTCAGCCGCGTCAATTCTAACTTCGTGTGGCTTTCTGTCTTTGCCAATCATAACGTCAACCATGTCTACAAGTTCTGCTTGCGGCAAACCGTTTACAAACTTCATCATTGTTATTCATCTCCATTTGACAACAAAAACAGCCACCAAGACGTAGTTGCGGTTACATCTTGATAGCTGTTCTTGTTAGGCTCTATTCAGTTTTCGGGCCTATCCGGCCCGCAACTTCCGAATAGAGCCTATGTCTGTATTATAGCAGATGGAAACGGAAAAGTCAATATGTTTAGAAAGGTCTTTTGAAAGCAGTAACCTTACATCCAACTATTGTTTGCACGAAAATTGACAGCTGACTGCAACTGTCGCAGAAATCATCATGGTTATTCTTTGCAAGCTGTGAATATGACCACATTTCACGCATCGCAGCGCCGTATTCGCTTCCGGCTTCGTACATACTCTCATGCTTAAAGAAAAAGTGTTTCTTGATGTAGTCTGACTGCGTAAGGATTTTTGTCTGCTTGTTTGCTGTCGTTAGCTTCGTTCTGATTGAAGTGTGTGCTCCGATTACTTGCAGTTCCTTTTCAATATGTTCAGCAATCATCAAGCCTTGGTTGTTTGATTCTACCTGATTGATTGATATTTTGTGTTTTTTGCATTTCTGCGCAATCTCTGGGACAACTACGGTTGGTAACGCAGAGTTATAAACAACATCTTCGATGTAAACATCTTCTCCGTAGATATATCCTACCGGCATTGATGTAAAGTCACCGCCACCAAGAGCCGTATCGGTGACGGACAAAATTGCGTCCGGTTCAATGCCTTGCGGAAGTTCCATATAGTATTGAAGCGTGTCTTTTTGGAAGATAGCGCCACGGGTTTCGATGGGCTGCTGCTGAAATTCAGATGCCCACTGGCTTTCTAGTGTTAGTTTTCGCTCGTTTCTGTAATATTCAGTGCTGAAACCAAGGCCGTATTTGTAACGGAAGTTTGATTCGTCTGTAACAGGGTCAAGTGCTGGCACTTCGACAATCTTCACACGCCAACCAAGCTGTTTGCCCATTTCTTGCAAATGGCCGATAGGGTCATGAATGGAATACCGAGTGCCGATAATAATAATCGGAACGCCCTCTTTTCGTCTGCCGAGTACATCACCACGGATTTTGTTCCACAGCAAATCAAGGCGAGCGTAGTTGTTCGCTTCCTCAAAGCCACTCACGGGGTCGTCAATCGAAAGAAAGTTGCTTGCTTCCGTAGCGCCCGTCAGTTTGCCGTCAATGGAACGGCACGTTATTGTGGGAAAACGCTTTTTTGAGTTTAAGTCGATTGACTTTAACTCCGCGTTAGTGTTCGCAATGGTTGCTCCCGGGAAAACATCCCAATAATTATAAGTTGCCCTGTCCTGCATGATTTCAAGACAACCGTCATAGAACGATTTTACAAGCTGGTCGCCTTGTCCTGTCAACAGAATTGACTTATCGGGGTACATTCCAGCTCGCCAAATTGAGAACAAAATCGAACCAAGTTGCGATTTTCCGCATCTTTTCGGCATGGAAACCGTCAAAAGGTCTAGTTTTCCATCTGCTATGTCTTGATACCCGTCAACAATCTTTTTTAGCTGGTTCTTTCTTGGGGCGTAAAAGCGCTTGTCTGGTCTGCGGTCAAACTCCAAGTAGAGCAAGAAACTGTCAAAATATTTATGAGCCAAAAACAGAAGCGAACTCTTAGTTAGGACAAGCCACTTACGTTTGTCGTCAATGCCTCGCGCATTTGCCACGTTGAACAAACAGGCGTTGTAAACTTCCATGCCTTTCTTAAAGGCGTACTCCGCTTCTACTGTTTTTGTTTCATAACTGCCGTCATCTTTTGCGGTTGCGTTTGCACAGGCAGAAAGCAATGCTTCCGCAAGGCGAATGTCTTTCGGGTTCTCTTTCAGCAATTTGGAGAACGAAGCAATTCGCTTATGGTCGTTAATCTGTTGTTGTCTTTGCATTTGCAACCACCTCTTTAGGAACTTGAATCAGTTTTCCGCAATGCGGACAGGCTATAAACAGCTTTTCGCCGCGATAAAGAATCCATTGCTTTACTTCTTCCTCAATAAACCAGTAGTTACCTCTAACGCCATGTCTTGGCATACCCATTGCAACATACTTGCTAATTGTGGTGCTTGAGCCGTAGCCCTTAAAGGTCAATTCTTTGGCCGTGAGTGGCTTAATTTCCACTTTGTCAACCCCTTTCTGTAATGTTTATGGCTTAATTATAACTTATGACGGCAACTTTTTCAAGTGCGAGAGCAAACTATGGCAAGATTGTTGCGCGTAGGCCGAAAATAAATTATTATGTAAACAAGCAAATGGGGGTGAACTAATGCTTAACAAAGGCCGAAATAGAATCTATTCTTCTTATGAACCCGATGAAATTGACGCTGTTGCAGTTGCACGGATTCTGGCTGATGCGATTCCTGTTCACCTTAACAATGCCCAAGACATTGACTATTTGCATAATTATACAAAAGGCATTCAACCTGTGCTTAACCGTACAAAGGAAGTGCGCCCGGAAATCAACAATAAAATTGTTGAGAATCATGCGTATGAGATTGTCGAGTTTAAGACAGGCTATTGCTTCGGCTCTCCTGTAACCTATGTAGCAAGGGCTAAAAACGATGACAGGGTTCAGACGACAGATTATACTGCCGACAAAAAAGAACCGTCAGAACAGCCCTCTAAGCTGCGCAAACGCGGCAACGAGGACAAGGTGAACAAGCTAAACACGCTTTGCCTTAACGATGACAAACCGAATACAGACAGGGAGCTTGCTGACTGGATTTTTGAGTGCGGCGTTGGCTACAAGGCTACTTTCCCGCTTTCCGCTTCTGCGATGCGCAGAAAGGAAAAGTCTGCACCACCGTTCCACACATCTGTGCTAGACCCACGAAACACCTTCTGCGTGTACAGCACAAACATGGAACACTCAAAGCTGCTAAGTTGCAGTTATCACAGGAAGCACGGTTCTGGTCAGATTGACACGGTTGAAATCGTTGCTTATACGGATGATAACGTGTACACAACATCGCTTCCGTATTCAATGCCCGTTGCTGATGACAGTGACCAGTCAACATCTTGGATGGACATTGTCGTCAGTGGGACAACCCAATTTGAAGTTGCGCCCAATCCTATGGGGATTAACCCGATTGTTGAGTATGACGCTAACACTTCACGATTGGGTTCTTTTGAGCCTGTTATCGAACTTCTTGACGCGCTGAATGAAACAGTTTCAAACCGCGTTGATGGTGTAGAGCAGTTTGTGCAGAGCTTCATCAAGTTCATTAACTGCGACATTGACGAAGATACCTTTAAGGCGATGAAAGAACTTGGCGCTATCAAGGTTCAGTCAAATGGTCAGTACACTGCGGATGTTGACATTATCACAAGCGAACTGAATCAAGACCAGACACAGACGCTTGTCGAGGATATGTACAACAAGGTTCTTGCCATTGCTGGTGTGCCTGATAGACGCGCTTCCGCTGGCGGTAACACTGGTCAAGCACTTATTATCGGTCAAGGTTGGACAAATGCAGAGAGCCGCGCATTGAGCTTTGAGAAGATGTTCTTCAAGAGCGAGCGCGAAACCATTCTTGTCACCTTGAAGATTCTGCAAAGCTATCCGCAATTCAAAGTTACAGGTCTTGAAACAGCAGATATTGACATCAAGTTTACTCGGAACAGAACCGACAATCTGCTGAACAAGAGCCAAGTGCTTTTGAATCTGCTTCAAGCTGGCGTACACCCGCTTGGTGCTATTTCTCTTAGCGACATCACCAGCGACCCGGAGAACCTTTATGCAATGAGCGAGGAATTTATTATTCCCAAGTGGAAAGTAGATAACACGCAGCAAGAGGAACGTACCGGAACTGATGACATGACAAATAAGAAGCAGGACGCTGACAGCGCAAAGAACGCACAGCGAAATGCTAAAGCCAATGATACGACAACTTCTGGCGACAACAACGCACAGAACGATGCAATCAACAAGGCTAAGTCAGAGTAATTCTGATTTAATATATTTCGCCTATCTTGCTGGCGCTTAACTGCAAGAGACTGTGGATTCACAACACGTTTAAACAGTGGAAAGGAAAACTCTTATGGCATTTGACTTTACCGCAATCTTTGGCGACGCAGAGAGCATGACCAAAGAGCAACTTGAAACCGCGCTTCAACAAAAGGGCATTAAGCTGGCAGACCTCGGCACTGGCAAGTATGTTGACGCTGGCAAGTATCAGAACGCTGTATCTGAACTAGACCAACTGAAACAGAACAAAATGACTGATGCAGAGAAGCAAGCCGCTGACATTGCCGCTATCAAGGCACAAAACGCAGCGCTCATGAAAGACCGGCGCAAGAGTAAGATTGAATCTGAACTTGCGAAGAACGGCATTAAAGCAGATGGGTATTCCAAGCTGATTGACAAGTTCTCCGACATGGAAGATGAAGATGCGATGGCTGGCGCTCAAACCATCATCGACACCTACAACGCCGAGAAGGAGAGCATCACAACTCAAATTCGGCAGGAACTCATGCAAGGCATGAAACAACCCTCTGGTGGCGGTTCTGGCGATGGTCAGAAAGAGTTCTCCAAGATGACCATGCAGGAACGGATGGAGCTTAAACAGAAAAACCCGGAACTGTACAAAGCCGAATCCGCGAAATTGGCGAAACACTTCTAAATCTAAGTTAAAGAGAGGAATCAGACAATGGCTGTTACCGGTACTTTTGGTGGCTTCTACTTCGACCCCGATGTTTTCACTGATTACATCCAAGAGGTAGACCCCGTACACACTTCAATTATCAATTCTGGCGTTCTGCGCGTGTCTCCCGACATTTCCGCAGTTCTGACCGACAAAAACAACGTTTTCACCGTTCCTAACTACGCGCCCCTGTCTGGCGATGCTAAGAACTATGACGGCGAGACTGACAACACCCCTGTTGAGGTTTCTGCTAACAAGCAGACCGGCATGGCTTTCCGCCGAATGGCCGCTTGGAAAGACCAAGACTTTACTCGTGAGCTGACCGGCGCTGACCCTCTGGGCGATGTTGCTCGTAAGGTTGCTTACTACCAGCAGAAGAACAACCAGAAAGAGTTGCTGTCCATTGTTGACGGTGTTCTGGGCGTTTCCGGCATGAACACTCACGTCAAGGACATTTCCGCGAGCAAGGGTAGCCAGACCACTGCCACTGCCACTGCCGAGAACCGCCTGTCCGGCGATACTTTCCTTGATGCTGCGCAGGAAGCTCTGGGTGACAACTTCGATGACCTGACCATGGTTGCTATGCACTCTCGCGTGTACACTAACCTGCTGAAACTGCAACTGGTCAACAACATTGCTACCACCCCAGGCGCTTATAGCCGTGGCGTTCAGTTCGGTCTTCTGCTGAACAAGTATCTGGTTATGGTCGATGACAGTCTGACAACTGGCACTAAGGACGGCCTGACCACATACAACACCTACCTGCTTGGTGAGGGCGCTATCGCTACTGCTCGGAATGTCCGCATTGACCGTCCGAACTATGTCGATTACGACCCCGAGAGCAAGGGCGGCGTGAACAAGCTGTACAGCAAGTGGGGTATGGCTCTGCATCCGCTTGGTATGTCTATTGACACAACCAAGATTGCCAAGAACTCTCCCACCCGCACCGAACTTGGCACTGCCGCTAACTGGACTAAGGTTTGGGACGCAAAGAATATCAAGCTGGCTAAGATTGTCTCTAACGGCTAATCTAAGTTGGTATTAAGGAGTAAGAACAGAGTTATGGAAGAAAAACTTCAACAGTTGAAAATCATGCTCGGCATTGATGGCACAGACGAAGATGAACTCCTGATTCTGTTGCTCACTCGAGCTAGTGATAGAATTGTAGGGGCGGTGTATCCGTACAAGGACACATCCGGCGTTGGATTGCCGCCCCGATACGGTTTCCTGCAACTAGAAGTTGCGGAGCGTATGTACAACTTGAGAGGTGCGGAAGGCGAGAAAGAGCACATCGAGAACGGAGTTCATCGTACTTATGAAAGTATCGAGGACTTCATCAGAAACAACGTTGTGACCTTTTGCGGCGTTCCTACGGTGAAAACAGATGCGCAGTCTTGAAAAGAACAAGCGTAGCGTCTGGTTCTCCAATCCTGTTGTGTCTGGCGAAGATGAAACGGGCAACGATGTATTAACATACAGCGACCCGATTCACGCCATGCTCAACATCTCTGCGCCAACAGGCTACGCATACGGAACAGAAAACGGCATGTGGCTTGGTTATGATTATGTCATAACTGTGACTTGCAAAGAGTTTGAATTATTGAACTTTGTAGAGGGGAAAACTCTTGTATGGCACAATAAGACACCGCAGGACGGTTCTGCTAACTTGATTGTTGACAGAGTTGCGGATAGCATAAATCAAGTCAGAATCGGTTTGAAGCATAGGTGATTCCAATGCCTAGTGTAAGGCGAGTATGGCTCGGAACAAAGGGCATAAAAGAGCTTGTTAAACAATATGACATCATGGCAAAGGATATTCAGAAATACACTGAATCCGCGCATGATTATGTTGTAGAACGTGCTAAAGCTGAATACTCCGGCAGACTTGCAGACGCAGATGGCGTGGATGTTGAGTGGCAGTCAACTGGTAAGAGTTACCGCGCACGAATTTACAATCACGACATCAACGCAAAGTTTGCTGAGTATGGCACTGGCCTTAACGGTGTTGGCACATTTCCCGGTGGAAATCCAGACCCAGAGGGCGGTACTTGGAATTACAATTCCGGTAAACATTCCGGTAATGATGAATATATTACCATGAAGAACGGAAAAATATTGCACGTTCCTTACGGGCAGTGGATTCCACCCGGAGATATGCCATACACAGACCCCAAAACAGGCCAAAAGCACATTTTCACTTGCGGCCAAAAGGCTCAAGCACCTATGTACCTGACTGTTCAAGAAGTCAAGAAAAATATGCCTACATGGGTTCGCACATCTTTCGCGCAACATGGAATCCAGCTAAAGGAGAAGTAATGTGGATATTAAGAATTATGAAATTGATATTCGTAAGTATCTTCTCTCGAAGCTGAAAGGCGAAGTTAGCGGTATTCGGGTTTATGCCGGTGCAAACACTGGCGACACACATTACCCTGCCGTTATCGTCACACAGACGGATGCCAGTGCGCTAAGTTCGACTTATGATTCTGCTGGTTGGCATCATGTACGTTATGCTTTTGATGTGAATGTATACACGCAAGGCGAGAATGACCGAGAAAGCGCCGCTTCTATCGCAAATCTTGCAGCCAACGCAATGCAGGAACTAGGGTTTCAAATGGATTCCCATGACCCAAACATGGGCGATAAGACGCAGAAATATCAACGGGTAGTTATGCGTTTTACTGCCATCATTAACACTGAAACAGACACAACTTACAGGGGGTAAAATTAAATGGCTATTTCAAGCTATAATGTAATTCTCAAGACCTCTGATACAGCCGCTGGCGCTTATACCAAGCTGGTTGACATCAAGGATTTTCCCGACCTTGGCTCTGCCCCTGACACTATCGAAGTCACTACTCTTAGTGACAAGATGAAGCGGTACATTCAAGGTCTGCAAGACACTGGTAGTTTTGAGTTTACTTACAACTACACTAAGGCTGACTTCACAAAGGTCAAGGCTCTCGATGATAATGCAAAGCATTTCTTTGAACTGGACTTCGGCAATGACGGCGCTGGCGGTGAGGGTTCTTTCTACTTCTCCGGTCAGGTTTCCACTTATGTCTCCGGTGCTGGCACTGGCGCAGCTGTGGAAGCTAAGATTATCGTCACTTGCGATTCCGAGGTCAAAACCGAGAAACCGTCTGCTTAACTAACAGCAAGGCGCTCTCCTGCGGAGTATGGGGAAGTTCCCCTGCTCCGTGCCTTGCGCCCTTCATTGGGCGAGGTGGGAGCGCAAAACTATAAAGCCTAACTCATAGTTAAAGGAGAGCAATTATGAAAATTAACGGCAAAGACTTTTCCGTAATGGAAGTCACATTCAATCATGTTTGCGCACTTGAGGACATGGGCATCGACCTTGGCTCAAGCGGCAAAACTCTGTCTACGCTTCGCGCTTTCGTTGCGCTGGCTCTGGACGAGACTGTTGAGGAAGCTGGTGCTGACATTGAGAAGTACGTCGAGGAAGGGAACGACCTCAAGGAACTTGTCAGTGTTATGACTGAATCAATGGAGAAAAGCGGTTTTTTTCGCGCTCTCGCCAAGAAAGCGGACGCGGGGAAAGCAACTGTGCAGAAAGTTCCCGCAAAGAAAGCGTAAAATACAAAAATATGCGCGATGCCATCTATAAAGGGTGGCTACCGCAAGCATTGGCAATGGGGGTTGGGTATGACACATTCTGGTCGCTCAACCCCTTTTTGCTGCAACCATTTTATGACGCTTTCAAGATAAAAACCGACCTGACGCTTGAAACGAACAATGTCTCCGCATGGCTTAACGGAGCGTATGTTCTTCGCGCCCTCGGTGCTTCTTTTGGCAAGACGGCATATCCAGACAAGCCCACAGAATTGAATTTGACTTCCAAACCAGAGCAAGAAAAAACAGCTAGAATGAACGCGGATGCCGCTAAATTCTATGCTTGGTCTTTGGAGTGGAACAAGATGATTAAAGAAAAACATAAACGGGAAAGTGGTGAGATAAATGGCTGATGACCTCGGTTTTGAAATTAACTCCGATGCTAGAGGTGCTATAAATGCTCTATCAGAACTTATGGATTCTCTTAGAGATACAAGCAGAACACTACAAGACACGCTAAATGCAACTTCCCAAGGAAACATTGCATCGTCAATCGCGGAGCAAGCAGAAGCCGCTCACGCAGCGTTAGACGGTCTCGGACTTGATGAATTCGATTCTCAGGAAGCAAGACTTCAAAGCGCGGTTGCAAGCGCAAGCGCTGCATTTGAAAATCAAGCTGCAAAAATCAACATCCTCGCAGCAGAAATAGAACGCTTGGAATATCTGCAAGATGAAATTGATGATGACGATGATGCCGCTATGGATAGGAGCACTATTGCTTTAGCTAAAAAGCAGTTAGCGCTATCACAGGCACAGCAAAAGCTCGCTTCTTACGGCGTTCAACTTGAAGTTGCAAAACAGAAACTAGAGGATTTTTACGATTCGCAAGAAGAAGCAAATGATTCAGTTGGAGATATGGACGAGCCAGTAAAAAAGGCAACAAAAGAGAACAATACATTTCTTGCACAACTGGTTCGTTCTGTCAAAAATATCACATTTTATCGTATAGTTCGCGGCGTAATTAAGTCAATCACAAACGCTGCGAAAGAATCCGCAAACGCAATGGCCATTTGGTCGGAGCAGTTTGACACAGGTGCAACTGGTGCTATTGCCAGCTTCAATGACAACATTTCGTCCATTGCATCAAACTTGCTGTTTGCGCGTAATGCAATTATGGCGGCGGTAGAACCCATCATCTCCGCATTAACTCCCGCATTTAATATGCTTGCATCTGCTATCGCGAACGCATTTAATATGCTTTCGCACTTCCTTTCCGCGCTAACTGGCCGTTCGTTCTATAACAAGGCAATTAAGAACAATGTCAACTACGCGAACTCTCTGAAATCTGGCAGCAAAGCTCAAAAAGCGTTTCTTGCTGGGTTTGACGAACTCGAAGTTGTGCAAAGTTCGCAAGGCGGCGGCGCTGGCGCTACTCTTGGCGTTGACCCATCTGCGATGTGGGAGCGTGCAGAAGTTGAATCCAGCATGAACGACCTTGTTGAACCGTTCCGTGCGGCACTAGACAGGATGCGTGCAATATGGGATGAACACTCCGAAGGTTTGAAGTCTGCCGCAAGTAACCTATGGCAATCTATCGGCAATCTTGCAAAAACTGCTGATGCATCGTTCTTTGAAAACTTCTTCGGAGAGGGCCGCATTGGCGCACTGCTGTTCAATGATGCGTTGACGTTGCTTGAAGATACTATGAACGACCTATCAATCGTCATTAACAATATTATCGCTCCGTTCGCAAGCGGTTTTATTCAAGGATTCTCTGACGCTGCAACTGTGATTTACAAGTTTATAAGAGAAGCACTTGGCCCTGTTTATGACAAAATTCAAGATGTTTTTGGCTTCATCGACGAGCACGGCGATACAATTTCTAAGATTTCGGAGAAAATTGGCTATGTCGCTGGCGTAATTGCCGCAGTTATTGCCGCAATCGCAGCAGCTAAAGTTGCTATTTCTGCCGTTACAGTAGTTATCGGCGTTCTTACGAACCCGGTTGGTTTGGTTATCGCCGCAATCGCTGCGCTTATTGCCATTTTCGTCAAGCTGTATGACGAAAACGAGGAATTTAGAAACTTCGTTGATGGCATCATTCAGTGGGCGCAAGAGATTATTCCCGGCATTATTCAAGGAATTCAAGATGCTTGGGCTGGATTTAAGCAGTGGTGGAAAGAAAAGTGGAATAGCGTCATCGACTGGTTTAAGGACATTTTCGGAATCCATTCTCCGTCCACTGTCTTTAAGGTCTTTGGCGAAAACATTGTCCAAGGCCTGACTAATGGCATTAACGGATTTATTGAAAAAGTCCGTAGCGCAATTAGAAAAGTCAAGGAAGCGCTCGACCTTTCCAAGATGAAAGAAACCGCCAAAGGCTGGGGTTCTGACTTTGTACAGGGCTTGTCTGACGGTATCAGAAGGGCAAAGGAATTGGCTAAGAGCGCCGCTGACGCAGTTGCTCAAGGTATTGCATCCGTTCTTCACTTCTCGCGTCCTGACGAGGGCGTTCTTCGCGATTACGAGAAATGGATGCCTGATTTTATGCGCGGTCTTGCAAATGGTATTGACACTAACGCAGACTTGGTATATTCTAGTGTTAATAACCTTGCTTCCGGCATGAAGTCTGCAATGACAGTACCTATGCTCGGCGTAGACAGCGTTTCCGGGCAGTTTGGCAACGACATGGGTTCTTTCACGCAAGCACAAATGAATGCAAATGCGAGCCTTGCAGATGTGTTCTGGCAAGGGTGCATGGCCGTCGTGCAAGCAATCAATGACAATCAACTCGAAGTTAGCATTGGCGATGATGTGATTGGCAAGGCGGCTTCCAGATACAATCGCAAGCAAGCAGTAATCAATGGGGGTGCATAACAATGGCAAGTCCGCTTGACAGACCACTGTCAACGCAATTTTTCGTTGATGGAACGCCCCTATATGAGCCTGATGCTGACGGCGGCATTCAGATGGAATGGAACTCCATTGCCGCAGAGGGGTCTGGCCGCACACAAGATGGGGTTATGCACATCGAGTGGGTCAAACGGAGAATCCCTAAAGCGAAGTTCTCTTACAAGGCTGTTACTAAAGAGCAGTTAGCTTATATGAATAACCTTGTTCAAGGCAAGACGTTCCAATTTACTTGCCCGAAAGAGAACGGAACTTTGGAGACGTTTGAAGCATATTGCTCCACTTCAAGCGGTTCTTCTTACAGCACATATTTTTACAATGGTCTGTATAGGGATTTTAAGTTTGACATTATCGGCACAGGAGCGTAAAATAAGAATAACAAGAACGGTGGTGTTTTAGATGTTTCAAGATAAGTTTGTTTTAGCGGACGGAACAGCGCTTCAAAGCAACATTGTTGGCGTTGACTGGACTACTTCATCAAACTCTGACAGTGACATCGCACCCGGTTCTGTGTGCGCGAGCGCTGTTGAGATTGAGTTTTGGGTCAATTCCGACAGCGCTCTTAGCGTAACACAAGGAACGGTACTGACATATTACAAGGTTTACAAGGATGATAACGACATTGGCATAGAAACAAAAATTGGCGTTTTCACGTGCGACAAGCCGGAAAAGACAGGCTCAAACAAGTATAAAGTGACTGCCTACGATAACGTCACGCTACTTGATGTTGATGTTTCGGAATGGCTCAACGCTCTTACTTTCCCTATCACAATTAAAGAATTTGCAGCAGCGCTCGCCGCTAAGTGCGAGTTGGAGCTTGCAAACGAACCTCGTCTTAACAAGGACTACCAAGTTCAGAAGTTCACCGGTTCTGGCGTTAAGGCTAGAGACCTGATGAAGATGGTATGCTCTGCGTCCGGCTGCTTCTGCAATGCAGATGCTAATGGTAAACTTTTCTTTGATTGGTACAAGAAAAACGAGAGAGTAACCATTTCTCCCCAAAAGAGCACTAGCGCTGGTGCAATCTCTTTCTATCTGTTTGATGTAGTTAAGAGAAGTCTGCAAGACAATGCTCATCGTGTGCTTATTTCCGCAAAATCAGGTAGCGACGCGCCCGATGGAATCCCTTACTTTGCGAATCAGTTGACTTTCTCAGACTTCGTTGTAAAGGCTATTGATAAAGTACAAGTTAGGCAATCTGATGATGATGTCGGCGTTGTTTATCCTGCTGACGAGCAAGGCACTAACGCGCTTGTCATTCAAGGTAATCAGCTTCTTTCAACAACTTCCGATGCGGCACTACGTCCGTATGTTAAGAATCTGTACGATGGTCTGAATAACATTACCTATGTTCCCTGTTCAAATATTCAGACACCGGAGACACTTGAAATCAAGGTTGGCGACATTGTAACCGTAAGTGACGGCAAAAATGAGTTCGACACTTGGATTACAAGCGTAAAGCACAGTGGCGGCAAATGCACTTTTGAGAGCGTTGGTAACGCTAATCGCAACACGACTACTGCTGTGAATAACGTCAAATACAACTCGAAGCAAAAGATTCTTAAAATCTCTGCAACAGTTGATGGCCTTACCGTAAAGGCTGAACAAACAGCGCAACAATACACGCAACTAAAACAAACTTTTGAAGCGTTTGAATTGACAGCCGTTACAGATGGAAATGTTCGCTCTAAGTTCGCACTTGACTCGTCATCCGTTGCGATTGAATCTGGAACAATCACGTTCAAGGGAGATACACTTGTTGTTGATTCTGATAACTTCAAATTAGCACAAGACGGCACTGTACGTATCACTGGTACGCTAACTTCAAAAACAACATACAGCGAAGCTGTTATCGGTAATGGCGAAATAACATTGTCTCAGATGGTCTCTGGCGGTTCGTATAGCCCTGCCGTAAAAATTTACTCTGACGGCACAGGCGGTTCTTACATTCTTGGTCACATCAGAATTTACGGCAACGATGGCTATAACGACAACCGTATTGACCTATATAATGATAGCGCCGGTTCTCACTTTGAAATGTACACTGGTGGCACACATACAAAATTCTTTGATGTTCGTGCAGATTCAAACGGTGAGGGTCATGTGTCAATCGGCGGTGTTAATGCTTTGGGCTATCTGGAATGCAAGCGTTTAAGAATTGACGGACACAACGTTGCTTTGTCCCGTGTAAACTACACAAACTCAGAGGGAACTCCCACTTGGGAATACCTGTTGACTGCCCACCAAGGCGACGCATGGTAAAGGAGATACTATGAGCGATAACGAAATAATTATAAATCTGCAAGGAGACCTGTTTTCTGTACTCAACAACTCAACGATGCCGCTTATGGTAAAGTCCTTGGTTGTAGAAAATGCTCTTTTGAAACTTAACACAGAGTTAAAGAATGAGCAAATCGCAAACCTGCAAGCCAACCAAGAAGTGAATTTGCACGTAGATACGTTGGAAATGAACACAGGCACGAAGGACAAACAAGCAGAAGCTGAAGAAGCAGAAAAGGAGTGATTTTCATGCTTTTTGACGGTAGAAATCGAATTCGTTTCCCGTACTCGCGTTATGGCTATACGCGAGGAAATGGTAAGGTCTGGCATGGTGGCGCTGATGTTGACGGCCTTGACGATTCAATTATTCACTTTCCGCGATATGTAGACAAGAGCATTTCCGGTACTGTGACAACTGCCAGAATTGTCACGAATAAGCGCAACAGAACATGGGAATGGGGCTATTATGTCTGTGTTAAGCTGGACGCAAACCAAACGCCGGATGTCGTGAACTACCTTTATTTTTGCCATTGCGAGAAACTGCTTGTTAAGGTTGGGCAGAAAGTTAAAAGCGGAGACCCTATTGCCGTTATGGGAAACACTGGCAATGCAGCACTCGCAAACCCGCCTTTCAAGCATTGCCACTTTGAGGTTCGCGCATCTGCCACCGGCAAAGGTCTTGACCCTACAAAATACATCGGCTTTGCGAATGCTGTCGGCGTGTATGATTCGGAAGTCGAGGTAGAAAAGAACGACATCCCAGAAGTAAACGAGCCAAAGTCCAAGTTACAGATGATTACCATTGGCCCTGTTTCACAAGGCGATGCAGATAAAATCTACGCCACAGCAAAAGAACTATGTTTAACAGAACAAGGGCTTTACAAATCTGAATGGGTAGAGTAAAATGAACGTAATAGCATTAAGCTGTTGCTTCGTTATTGGTGCAGCGCTATTTATTATTAGAGGTGGTGAGACTAAATGCCCGAAGGTTATCAATTAAAATATTCTGGTGAAAAGATTGACGCGCTTCTCGAAAAAATTGACGGTATCAAAGACCAGTTTAAGACAGTCACTGCTACATTTACCGTGGATGGCTGGACGGCGGAAAACGGCAAGTACACGCAGAGTAAGACTGTCACCAACAGTGAGACATTTACGATTAAAAACGTTCTTCCACCGTTGACAACGCAGACGGGCAACGCCAACACAGATGCCACGAAGCGCCGCAATCTTGGAACGATTGCTAGGGGAACAACAGAGTTTACAGTGACGGCAAGCAACATCACGGTAAAAATCACCGCCGACACTAAGCCTGACTGCGACTTGGACGTTACGTGGTACTTAGAGGTGTGAACATGAAAATTTACGATGCAACACTTGAGCACGAGTTGCAAAACCCAGACATGACGCTCGGCAAGTTAGAGACTGCGAAACGTGTCACGGTGCATCACGAAGCTGTATCAGCATCCGTGCGGTATGAAGTAATGACAAGAACGGTCACTGCCGATTTCCCAGATGGGCTTCGGCAGGAAATCACAACTCCAGCACGGGACGCATGGGACGAGTACGAAGAAGTGCAGCGGTATGTGCCGTACACTGATGCGGAACTTGCGGATATTGCAGAAAAGGCACAGGCAGAAAAAGATGCCGCCGATGCCGCCGCCAAGGCTTTCGAGCAAGCCGCCAAACAAGCCGCCAAAGAGGAAGAAGCGCGCCGCGATGCCGCCGAAAAACTTAATGCGCAGGTAACATACACTGCAATGATGACAGGCACAATGATTCCCGAGGAGAACTGAAATGTACGAAAAAATTAAACTTTGGCATAAAAAAGGCTGGTGGACAGAATCCATGGTTGCCCAGGCCGTCAGGAAAGGGCTGATTACCAAAGAACAGTACAAAGCCATTGTGGAAGGGACAGAAAATGGGTAATTTTATGGGAGTGTGGATGCAAGAACTCCCCATTGGGTATATTTTTGAATTTGACCCAACTGGAATTTCCGGTGCACCAGATTTAAGCACGCCAGAAAAAGTGCACAATTATTTTGGTTATGGCACGTGGGAACGGTACGGTATTGACCGGGTAACGGTGGGTGCTGGCGGAGAGTATGATGCGGGTAGCACTGGCGGTGAGAAGGAACATACACTGAATATTGTAGAGATTCCGTCCCATCAGCATCAGCTCCACGGATGGGCGATTAGCATCTCAGCCGCCCAATCAACGCAATATGCACCAACTCATCCCTTCGACGTGTACGACAACACAAGTCTTACGACCCGTCCAGAGGGTGGAGGTCAGCCACACAACAATATGCAGCCCTACATCGGCACTTACCGTTACCGCCGCATTGCGTGAAATGAGAACTGCTAACAAAGAAGTTGATGAACCTAAGTCCAAGTTACAGCTAATCTCTGTCGGGCCGGTTTCGCAGGGCGACGCTGATAAAATTTATAGTCTCTGCAAGGAGCTTGGCCTTGCGGAGAAAAACCTCTATAAATCCGAGTGGGTGGAATAAGATGCACGTTATAAAACTTAATGGCTACAATGCCACAACAGAGAACGGTAAAAAGCTGGAACTCGGTACATTTGATAGCTATGGAGAAGAACAACTTAAAATTGTTAAAGCGCCGGATTGGGAGAATTTGAGCGTAATAGCGACATTTAATCCCCCAAACAAAAAGCCTGTTCAAGTTGTTGTTGATTCCGTTACCGGCGTTATTAAAGTTCCGAAGGAAGCTACTGCTGACTTGTACGGCGTTGGAACGATTGTGTTTGTAGGTCTTGCAGACGGAGTACAGCGCATTTCTGCCGATTGTGAGTACATCGTAAGGAAACACTCAAATGCAAGCGGTACAGAACCAGCAGAGCCTACGCCCGACCTGCTGCAACAAGTTTTAACTCTAAGTAAGGACGCACAAACCGCCGCCAAGAACGCAGAGCAGAGCGCCAAAAACGCAGCGAAAGATGCGGCAGACACTGTAAAGCCATACAAGGAAGAAGCTGTACGGGCGGCAACAGCTGCGGCTTTGAGTGAAAAGAACGCAGCAGAAAGTAAAACAGCTGCGCAGGAAGCCGCAGAGCGTGCCACACAGGCGGGCATTGCAGCAAGTAACGCCGCCGAAGAAGCAGAACGTTCAGCAGGTATCGCTACAGACGCGGCAGGTGGCAGCGCACTGAACGCAGAAAATGCACATAAAAGCGCACTAGCCGCACAGCAGAGTGCAAAAAATGCCGCAGAAAGCCAGAGTGTGGCAGCAGCAAGCGCCGACGCTGCGTCGAAAAGCCAGCAGAGCGCGGCAATAGATGCTAAAACCGCATTCGATGCCAAAGTTGCGGCAGCGGGCAGCGCCGAAGCTGCGGCAGGTTCAGCTAATGCAGCGGAAAACTCTGCAAGCGCTGCTGCGGGAAGTGAACGGGCGGCAGAAACATCGGAATTAAAAGCTGCTAAAAGTGAAAAAGCAGCAAAGGCGAGTGAACAAGCTGCGTCGGAATCCGCACAGGCAGCACTGGAAAGTAAAACGGCAGCGGCAACCAGCGAGGTAAACGCTGCCGCAAGTGCGAAAAAGGCACAGGACGTTGCCGATAGCTTGCCAGAAGATTACACGACAGCAGTGAATGATATTGCTACGCTGAAACAGCAGGTGGCGAACATAACTCCCGATGACAGCAGCATCGAGGACAAGCCGTGGAGCAGCAAGCACATCATTGATATGCTCTGCCCGCCACTGGAAGAAAGCGGCAACCCTGTTGTGTGTTATCCCGTGGCTGGGTATCCGCTTGGCATAAAAGCGAAGTGGGAACCCGCGCAAGAGGGAAGCGGAACACCAAGCCCCGAGAACATCCGGCCTATTTCCGGGCGGGATGCGGTGAAAGTGGAACGGTGCGGGGAGAATCTGCTGCCATTCGGAGAACGTATTGAAAACATTTATAAACAGCAGCTTACGACATCCGATGATTTGCTGCTCCTATCAAAGGCTTGCGCTGGGCAGAAATTAACATTAACTTTTTCCGTAGAAACGAAAAATATTGTTTTTTATGATGATGTTGAAGATGAATGGCGAAAAAGGATGGGCTTTGAATGCCACGGAACACTTGCCGACGGCACAGAAGTATACCCGCTGCAGTGCTGGTTTTATGATGCAAACGATGAGCTAACGAAGAATGGGAAAAAGACAAAAACGCTTACTGTAACCATGCCAAAGCTAGCAAGCGGGAGTATTACGTTTTATGCGCAAAACATCAAATCTGGCAGTTTTGTGGCATACGACTTTGGAATTTATGCTGGCACCACCGCCCCTACCACCTACACACCATACATCGGCCAGACCAACACCCTGACCCTGCCTGAAACCGTTTATGGCGGTGAGGTGGACGCGGTGAGCGGTGAGGGGCAGGAGACGTGGCAAGCCATATCCTTTGATGGTACAGAGAATTGGCTAGTATTTGATGCTGGTGGTACAGGGCAATTTTTTTACACGACTAAATATTCCTTTGATAAAACACCGATTGCAAAGATATGTTCGCACTTTAGCAACGTTAGCTTTACTGGAATAGCAATTATCCGTATTTATACAAATATGTTTACGGACACAAGTGCGTTTTCATCCTATCTTGCCGCCCAGAACGCCGCGGGAACACCTGTCCAAATTGCTTACAAGCTGGCAGAGCCGGTGCCGTTTACCGCGACAGGCGCACAGGCGTTGCCCGCGCTTGCAGGACTGAATACCGTGCTGACCGATGCCGACAGCACGACTGTGACGGGACGCGCAGACCCCATTAAACGCATTGAGGATTTGGAAGCAGCGGTTGCTTCTATCAACTGAAAGGAGTAATAAAATGGCTATCAAGAGTAAAGCGCGGCACGATTTAACGCTGCGTAGCATCAAGCGAGAGATTGCAGCGGGACGGGACGTTGCGTTCTGGCTGGATAAAGCGTATACGCACCTCGACAACGGCCTGCTGACCGAAGATGACATTGCCGAGGTGGAGACGCTGGCACAGGAATACTACGATGCGCTTGACGCTGCATCTGACGTAACCTCGGAAAATGCCGAAACGAATGAGCAGATTAAAAATGACGCTTGACAACTTCGAGCTGGTATGCTACACTACAATAAAAAGAGGTGATACAAGGTGGATATTTTCATGAATGTTGCTTCGATGGCATCTATTACCGCCATTGTTGAGCTTATCGCTTATGCGTACAAGACAAAGACCTCGGCAGACAATAAGTGGATTCCTGTAATCTGCATGGTTGCTGGCGCAATTCTTAGCATTGCTGCTTGGGTTGTTTACCCGGCTATTTACCCTGCCACGGATGCGTTTACCGCGTGCGCAATGGGTATTGGCTCTGGCGCAACAGCTGTTGCGCTGTATGAGGGCATTTTCAAGTCCTCTAATAAATAATAGGGGTGTTTGAAGATGCGCACTAAGAAAGCAGAAATTGCAAGTCAAAGGCAAATCGGTGATGCAGAGCCGATTGCTGTTTCTACTGACGTAGTTCCTGACGAAGTTGTGCCGGTAGAAGATATTCCTCAAGCGAAAGAGTATCAAGTCTTTGTTCGATTCGCAAGCCGCGAAAACGCAGAGAACTTTAAGTTCAAGTTAAAGTCTCTCGGCTACGACAATGCAGAGTTGAGCGAGGTGTGACTTATGCCGACAGAAGTTGCCCAAAACGTTTACATGAACTACGGCGTTCTTGGCTGCGTTATCGTGTCGTTTTTCATCCTGATTTGGTGGGTCGTTAAGACTTCCAAGGAACGCGAGGATAAGCTATACGGCATAATTGAAACCCTTTCAAAAGAGCTTCCCGAAATCCGAAAAAACCTTGAAGAAATCAAGGACAAACTGTTTGATGATTAAGGTGTGAATCCAATGGACGTTGATACAAAGCTGGACATGGTGAAAGACCCTACCAGCGGGACAGATAATTACATTTCACAGTTTGTGTTTGAATCTTGCGAAATGCGTCACGAGAAGCGCGAGAAGCGATACTTTTCGATTATTGTTCTGCTTATCGTTCTGCTTGTTGCAACAAATGTTGCGTGGCTGTTTTATGAAGCACAGTTCCAAGTGTAGGCATCGGAAACAGTAACAACCACTACAACGCAAACAGTTGACGCAACACAAGAAACCGCTAATGGCGATGCAAGCCTTGATGTTACGGCAGGTGGTGATTAACAATGGCAAAGCAGAGAGTACGCATTAAGACAGTTACCACAACAACGCGGACTAAGACAAGAACCCGCGTTAGAAAGAATCAAAGCAATGGCAAAAAGAGTGGTAAGTGAGGATATTTCCAACAGAGAGTTATCCGAATTGATTGATTTGTGGGTAAGAGGAGAAACGCCGAGAGCCGTTCTGAAACGCCGCCTGATTGATGAGCGGACATTTGACCAGCTTTCAGAAGAATTTGGCTACTCCGTCCAGCGAATCAAAGTTATCACCTATAAAGCCGAAGAACAACTGTTCAAACACATCTGAATAATAGACAAATAAAAGCCTTATCGGGACTTCTCGATAGGGCTTTTTCTTTTTATAATTGAATCAGAAATGAGGTGTTAGACAGTGCAGATGCCTATGTATGGCTCACCTATGGGCTACAATCAGCCGTATGGCGGCTGGCAAGCTCCACAACAGCTTTATCAACCGCAGACGAATAGTTTTATGCCTAAGGCACAGAACGCCCCAGACGGCCTAAATCAGGGTTACGGCTCAATGCCTTGGATTTTTGTTTCCAGTGAGGAAGATGCGAGAAATCGCATCGTTCAGCCAAATCAAACAGCTTGGTTCATGGACAACAATAATCCGTACTTCTATGTGAAGTCCTGCGATGTTTCTGGCGCTGTCACATTCAAGAAGTTCAAGTTCTCCGAAACATCGGGAGAGCCGCTTACAGATTGTAAGCAACTGGACGAAAGTAGAATCCGTCAGATTGTAGACGAACGACTTAATGAATTATTGAATATTAAAGGAGATGTGAAGAATGAATCCTCTGACTTCTCTGTTCCAACAGGCGAACGCCGCGTCAACACCAAATCTGCAAAGTGACCCGATGCAAATGATTCAGATGCTCGGCCAAGTGAAGCAGATGGTTGGTTCTCGGAATCCGAGTGCTGTGGTTGATGAACTTGTAAAGACCGGCAGATTCAGCCAACAGCAAGTAGACCAAGCGAAAAAGATGGCTGAACAGATTTATCCGCAAGTAAAGAGCTTCCTTTAACTAGCAGTTAAGCAGTAGTGCGCAATATTGCTTTTCTCAAATATACAATTTTATGAAAGGTGGAACTTCTCATGGCAATGGAAGATTCTGGCATGATGTCCCCTGCTGATATTGCCGCTCTGACCCGTGGCAACACTGGTTTCGGTGGCGATGGCATTTCTTGGCTGGTGCTGATTCTGCTGTTCTTTGGCTTCATGGGCGGCGGCTGGGGTGGTCGTTACAACAACGGCGAACTCGGTAAGTACGCAACTGCGGCTTCCCAGCAGGACATTCTGTTCGGTCAGCACTTTGGTCAAATCAATGACCGCCTGACCAACATCGGCAACGGCATTTGTAGCCTTGGCTACGATATGCAGGGCAACATCGCAGGTCTGGGAAAGGATGTCGCGCTCGGCCAAGCTAACTTGCAGCTGCAAGCAAGCAACAACGCCGCGGCTCTCGCTTCCCAGCTGTCGCAGTGCTGCTGCACTACCCAGCGTGGCATTGACAGCGTAAACTACAACGGTGCTATCAACACCGCCGCCATCAACAAGAACATTGATGACAAGTTCGCGGCTCTGGAAAAGGCTGGCCTTGAGCGCCAGATTCAAGAGCAAGCTGCTAAAATCAGTGCTCTGGAACTCGCTTCCCAGATGGTTGGCGTTGTGAAGTACCCCATGAGCTACGCTTACAGCGCGGGTCAGTCCCCGTTCTGTGGCGGCTGCGCTGGCTGCTACGCAACAAACGTCTAACTTTGACTTAGACACGCCCTGATGGCGAGGTGACAGGCAGGGCAGGAATTACTTGCCCTGCTTTTTATTTTATCAATATGAGAAATGAGGAATATACAAAATGGCTAAAGCACTTGGTTATTACACTTACACCGGCACGACAGAAGTTGGCGCTGGCGAAACACTCCCTATCACAAACACAATCCGTCAGTATGGCAACTGCATCCGTCTGGCAAACAACTCTGTTGTTATTCGTTCTTCCACTTGCCCTTGCAATGCTGAATCCGTTTGCGGTTACTACACCGTTTCAGTCAACACAACTTTGACTGCATCTGCCGCTGGCGCTGTTACGGTTTCTTTGTATCAAGACGGCCAGCTTGTCCCCGGCGCGGTTCAGAGCGCCACTGCCGCCGCAGCAAACGACCTGATGAACTTCTCTATTACTGCTCCCATCCGCGTGTATCGCGGTCAGCTGTCCAGCAAACTGCAAATCTATGTGAATAGCCAGCAAGTCAACACAATGAATGTTGCAGTAGAAGTTGTTAAGGAGTGATTTCCGTGGCGGTTTCCGATGTCTTTTCAAGAATAAAAGCGCATCAGATCGAGGGAGTTATGTTCCACGACCAAATGCGCCAATACTTCGATTTCTTGAATTTAAAAGGCTTCAAGCGTATGCACGAACACCACTACAAAGAGGAATCTGACAGTCTAGTAAAAACTGATTCGTTCTACATGAGACACGCAAACTCGTTCATCCCGGAATACTCTGTATCAACTCAAAGTTACATTCCGCAGAACTGGCGCAGTTATCGCAGGCAAGATGTAGATGCCACCACAAAGCGCAGAGCCGTAAAGGACGCAATGGCGAAGTGGGTGGAATGGGAACGCAAGACTAAAGACCTCTACTCCACAAGCTATAAGGAACTTTTAAACGATAACGCGATAGATTTTGCAGACTTCGTTAAAGAGAATCTTGTACTTGATGTGTCGAAAGAACTTGCATTCGCAGAGAGCCTATACATGGAACTGGAAAACTGCGATTACGACATGGTTTACCTTGCAGAGATTCAGCCCGGTTACAGCAAAAAATTCAAGAAGTAACTCCTACTTAGCCGCATTGCTTTTACGCTTTGCGGCTTTTTTTGCGCTTATGCGATGCCATTTGTTCCATTCTTTGATTGTGGTTTCATCGCCTTTTTCAACGGAAAACTCTACTGTGAAGAACTCATATCCGCAGTCTTTGCAGATTCGCTTTCTATAATTTGTGTTCTCTGGCGGTGCAAACACATTATCTTTGACGTACACATTCCAGCTGCCACATTTTTCACACAGCATTATTGTTGCTCCCATTCTGTACGGCGATGCCGTCAATAGCCATGCACAGTTTATCAGCATTGTCAAGCGTTCTTTCACGCCTGTAATTTTCATTTGCCGTTGCTGTGCGCTTCACGGTATCAGCGAAAGCCTTGATTGTGGAATCAAGCTGTTCCTCACGAAGCCGGTCTTGATTATAACGCCGAGTTATCTGTGCTTTGGTTTTTCCAGCTTCTTCCTTTGAGATTCCGCCCACCTCATAGAGCTTGTAGAGGTATCGAAGCGCTAGGTAGGCACTTTGTTCAGACCCACGTAAAAGCGTCTTAAAATCGCTCCTAGCCCCCTTGTAGGCCATTTGAGCAAGTTCCTCGATGGTGTAGTCTTTTTTACCCATAGCTTTTTTGAAATTCAATTTGTTTCACCTACTTTGATAAATTTTTAACAGGTCGGAACTTTTATTACTGCGCTTCGCTTCCTTTTCCTTGCTTGCGCAAGTTAGGCTAATAAGGCAAAGCGTTTTCCTGCAAAGCCGATTACCATTCCAGCTTTGATTTTTCGTTTTTGCCGTTAAGCATTTTATTATTTTTCTTTAAGCATTTATTATATTTATTCTTTAAGCATTTGTCTCCCGATTTTGCCACCCGTGGAGAAACCCACCCTGTGGATTTTTGATGGGGTGGATTCTGTGCAGAAAGCTCACTCACTTTTTTCGATGAAACGACATATTTCAGCTTTATGTAGTGACCAGTTACTTTGCCCTTGTCGTCTTTTGTAACTACGTCCTCAATCAAGCCCAAATCAATCAATTTTTGCTTATATTTGCGCACTTTTGCCACATTCCATCCGATGCCTTTTGCAACATAATCTGTTGTACATTTTGGCTGGTTCGTCTTTTGCCACTTTGCTGTGTAATAATAAAAGGAATACAAGCCGATTAGTTCTGCGTAGCAATCTGTATTTAAGAATGCGTCAATCGTGCTTTTTGTCATTATGACAAGACTATCTTCAAGAAATTCCTGCATCACATGCACCTCTTAATAAAAAGAAAAGATAAAAAGAAAAGCCTGCTTTGATTGTAGTGATGGTTACAACCAGAGCAAGCCCGAAGTCCTATTTAGTTGTTTGGCTTGTTTAGCCCATCACCTCTAAACAAGACTTCTGATTACCTCTTTATTATAGCACAGCAGGATTGCGCTTGCAAGCATTATTTTCAAAAAAATATTTCTGCGAAAGATATTGACATTCAACCGAAAGAAGCGTATAATAAATGTATCGGAAGCGAAAAAACCCGAGAAAAACCGAAAGGAGAATTGATGAAATGAAACGACTGATTGATGCAAACAGCGTATTACGTTCAATAGACGTAAACGGTAGCGCCTATGACGGCAGCGAGTATCAGGCATACAAGGCTGGTGTTGAATATGTTCGTAGTCTGATAGAGGACGCACCAGATATAAAACCAGAATCCATGCGTCATGATGAAGAATGGATAAGCGTTAAAGACAGACTGCCGGATGTCTTTGATGAAGTTCTTGTGTATGATACCTTTAGCAATACTTCAATTTCAATCGCGTGGAGAGAAACTACGCCAAGAAAAAACGGTATTGTTAACTGGTACTGGAACTCTCAAATGTCTTATCCGGAAAATTTGACACACGTCACCCACTGGATGCCGCTGCCAGAACCACCAACAAAGCAAACAAAAGGAGAATGACTATGGACGCAGTTGAATTTTGTAAGACGGTAAACAGGTTATGTAAAAATCGAGACTGCAATGTATGCCCTGCTAAGGAAAAAGGGCGTTGCATGGTTGGGTTCGATGATATTTCAATTAGAAACATTGAAGAAACGATTTCAAAATTAGAGCAATGGGCGAAAGAGCATCCAGCCAAGACCCGCCAGAGCGAGTTTCTGAGGATGTTTCCTAACGCCGACTTTTGTCAAGGTGTTATAGATATATCGCCATGCAGCATCGAAAAAGAAATGAAAAAATGCTGCGGCGATAGGGAGTGTGACGAATGCAAAAGGACTTACTGGCTCACGGAGGTAACAGACAATGACTGACATAACAACCCTACGACCCGGCGAACACTTCATGTTCAAAGGCTTCGAGTGGGTCTGTCTTGACCCGAATCACCCTGACGGTGGCGTGTTGGCCATTATGGCAAAGCCGTGGGCAAAAGATGTAAAGTTCTGCCCAAGTGATAAATTCGCAGATGAAAAGGGCAACTGGAATAACTACCGCACCAGTAATGTGCGGGGGATTCTATCTGATATGGCGAACAGTTTTTTCGATAAAGAAAGTCTGCTGTCACATACCGTTGACCTTGTTGCCGACAACGGCGACAGAGCTTATGGCACTGTTCATGACAATGTTTTTATTCTATCTTGTGATGAGTACCGAAAGTACCGTGACTACATCCCGCACTACGACAGTTTTGTGTGGACTATCACGCCTTGGTGTTGCGGTGACAAGGATTCCGACGCGGGCAACGCTAACAACGTTCGCGTCGTGTACACCACGGGGCAGTTGAACGACTTATGTGCGTACTACGGTAATGCCGTAGCACCGGCTTGTATTCTCAATCCAAAATCGCTTAATCTGCGCCAGAGAATGGCATTTGTAGAGGAGGTATCAGAATGAGCACAACAATAGGATGCCCGATTCCTGGCGCAAGCAAGCCGAAACCAAAGCGGATTGATGAGGATTTTGGAACGATTTGCGTGTGTGCTGTTCGTTACTGCTTCGGCAGACAGACATATATGCTGCCAAGCCTTGTACAAGACTTCGTTTGCAGGAACTTCAAGTATCTCAATGACAATGACCTACAAGTTATGGTTGATGACATCAACTTTGCGGAACGAATCAACCGGCTTTGCGATGAACGAATTGACAAACCGGGCTGGCTAAAGTTTAGAGAGAGAATCAACTCTGAATTAGAGAAAAGAAAGGCTAAACAAAATGCGTGAATCAACAAGAAACACGATTTCGATGCTTTCCGATATGTGGAAAAGAAATTCGCCTATGGCAGATTTTGACGCATTTGCGCTTGTATGCGAGATTGCTGACGCTTACCATAATGACACGGTTTCTGCGGAGTCCTGCATGGATGAGATTCTTGCACTTGTAATTGCGAAGGATATTAGCACAAAGGAACGCTTTGACAATATGCAAAAGGTGATTTCGGATGAGTAGAAATACAAACAAAGTTCAGTTTGATGAAGCAACTCACACTTACACGCTAGATGGCATAGAGCTACCGAGCGTTACGCACATCATCCGTTATCTTGCAGTTGACAAGGCGAACAATGCTGACCCTAATATGGCTCTGATGGCGCGAGAGCGCGGCTCTGCGGTGCATGAAGCAACAGTAATGTATGATTACTCCGGAGAGATTCCAGACGATTTTCCGGCTGAATACGCGCCGTATCTGGAAGCCTATGCGCAGTTCTGCAGCGACTATCATCCTAAGTGGGAGTTAATTGAGCACTCTATGGGAGACAGAGTATTTGGATTCGCTGGCACTCTCGACAGATTTGGCCTGATTGATGGCGAATATGCCATTTTGGACATTAAAACATCTTATAAGATTGATATGCCGAGCCTTTCCGCACAACTTTCCGCCTATCAGCAGTTATTGAGCACGGATAAAAAGCCAGAAGAATACATAAAAATCCTTGAAAAAGGACTAAATCGCTTTGGGTTGCAGCTTATGCGTAACGGAAAATACAGACTGTATAAATGTCCAACGTATATTGGCGACAACTTGTTTTCAGACTGCTACGATATTCACAGAAGGATGCAGCAAATGAAAGGAGTTCAGTATGCAGTTAGATAAAACTAGATTAGAATTAGAAAAGGAGAATAAACATGAGTGAAGAACTTGTAAAATCCAGTGGGGTTGAATTGCAGCCCTGTTCCGCAAAAACAGACCATGAGAACTATCGCCTTACGATTGGCTCTAAGTCAATTTTACTGCGCCGTAACACAGAGTTCGGCAAATATGGGAAGGCAAACAAACCTTCGCTCCTTAAAGCAGGTGCAGAAAAGATTCTTCTCGAATATGGCATCACGACAAAGTTTTTCATTGAAAATGCAGTGGAACATTTCGGTGAAGATGGTAGCGCACCGTTTTTCTTTTATCGCGTCCGTGGTGAGTTCTGGAAAGGTGACAGGCTGATTACGACCACCGTAGCAAGTGCAAACAGCAATGAGTCTGCTTGCGGCAGGGCAAGCAAGTTTGATGTGGCTAACCAAAGGCTCAAGATTGCTCGCAAGAGAGCACTTGTCGATGGCGCAATTCTTATCGCTGGCATTGGCGGGCTGTTTACGGCAGACCTCGAAGATTCCACTCTCGACACTACCGACTTTGCCAAGGTCGCCCAGTCTGTGACCAGACCTGACGATAAGATTTCCGCAAAGCAGGTCAAGCGCCTGTACACGCTCTGCACACAGAACAGCGTTGATTCCGAGGTCGCCGCAAAGATTATCGCTGATGCTGGTTACAAGACCGCAAAGGATATTCTGAATCGAGATTACGATGAAATCTGCAACAAGATTGAAAGTTTTTCCGAGACAGTCGTTGAGGGAGAAGTCGTTAAGTAAAAGTTAGGAGTTGTCTTATGCGCGTTAAAGTAGAAGCAACCACTTCATTGTTTGACAACAATGGGGACAAAATAATTGAGAAATATCCGTTTCTCAAAGACCCTCGTTTCAAACTTGAACGTGTTACAAACGGCAAAAAGAGAGAGTTTTTTGATTACAAGTCTGGAAAGTGGCGATTTCGAGATGAAAGCACGCTTTACGTCACGATTGGCAAACTCGAAGATTTTCAATATTTCGTTGAGATGGTAAAGAAAACAAACAAAGATGTCTATAACGGGCAGACAATTCTCATGGTTGATGACGATGGAAATTGGAAGCTAGAAATCTACGATGGATACCGTGGATAAATTTAAGTAAGGAGATATAACTATGATTAAAGTTGGCAACACTTACCGCCTGTTCCGAGTTAAGCAGTATATGAGCAAGAAGGGCAACCCGTATGTCCGTGCAAGTCTGAGCGATTCCGTCCGTCAGCCAGACGGCACTTATAAGGACTTTGGCTGGTATCAAGTCACAATCTTCAACAATGTTGATGAAATTGTCAATGCTGGCCGAATCAAGATTACTGCGATTAACAGCATTGAGCACGCCATGAACGACTATAACGGCAAGCGCTATGATAATTACGCGCTTGTTATTGAGGGGACTGCCGCCGCGAACAGCAGAGGTTGCAAGCCTGACTATGAATCGGCTATGTACGACTATAAGCAACCTACGCAGGGTGAGCGCAGCCTTGACCTTGACGCTGTTCCTGGCGAGGTTGGCGACCTGCCGTTCTGATTTGGCGTAGCTACGATATATTTTTTGCAGAGTGGAGAAATCTTCTCTGAATTTTTATTTTACAAAACTATTGACAAACGTTACAAATGGTGGTATAGTAGACATATCGAAAGTCGAAAGGAGTTGCGCTAATATGACAAACGAGGAAGCAATCAAGAAACTTGAAAAAATTCGCGGAGACATTGATGGAATTATCGCAGAACTGAAAGATGGCAACGCGGAAGTAAAAGTTAAGGAATCAGAGGAAACGAAAGCCGCAAACGAACTGTTTGATAGGCTGTGGGCGCTTTATCCTCGAAAAGATGGGCGAAGCGCTGTAAGCCTGACAGCAAAGAAGCGGTTGCTCAAAGTTGGCGAGAGTGCTATGATTGAAGCAATCAGCGCTTACAAGGCGACAATCCGTGACCCGAAGTACACGCTTATGGGTTCGACTTTCTTCAATACTCGCTACAAAGATTATCTCGGAGTTGAGACGCAAAAGAAAGCGCCCATCGTTTACAAAGATAATGTGGCAAGATTGGAGTGGTAACTATGTTTGCAACTATTTATCATGGGTATATCGGCTTTGCAATGACACTGTTCACCGTTGTCGGAGCGCTTTCCGTGTGCGTTATCGCTTGCATTATTCTTGCAATGCTTGCAAATACGCTTCAAGAGCTTTTAATCAAGTTTAAAGATAACTGGGACGAGTACAGGTTCTTTATATACAATCAAGCTAACTTTGAGTTGTGGCTCGATTCTAATGGCTACAAAAAGGAGTGGCTCGAAGAAAATAACAAGGCAAGGTGGGTAAAAGATGACAAGAAGTGAAGCAGAACAGCTTGTAACTGCCAATCGCTTGCTTTACCCTCTAGACTTCTGCCGTTTCTCGGAAAACGACTTTGAAAGTCTTGCGATGTTGTATCATAAAGCGCTTGGAGCATATGACTTTGAGAGCGTCAAAGCGGCGCTTATAGAGTGCTCTAAGACTTGTCAGCACTGTATTAAGGTAAGCGATTTGTACGCGAAATTGACACCTCTACGTGGCCGTGACGCGCTTGCAATGCAACCTCTGAAAAGGAGCGATGAAAAATGAAGTTCAACGGTGTTCCTGTCAAATGCGGTGATTTGCATTTTTGGACTATGGTTAATAGAGATGGAGTTGGAAAGCCGCATAAACTTGAGAACTTTATGAACGCATTCCCAACGGCAAATATTCTGCAAGTAACCCAATATGTGGCTGGTTCTTGCCTATACACGACAATTTGGTTCGTTGATGAAAAGGAGACAAAATGACACCACTTGATTCCGAAACAGCGATGATTGGTTGTCTGCTGGTTCAGCCATCAATCTGCTGCGATGACGCTTTCTCCGAGTTAAGCGAAGTTATGTTCTCCGATGAAGGTTGCAGAGAGATTTTTAGAATCTGCAAGAATGCCTATTTGGATAAAAACGGCGCTTATGACATTGCAAGCATTGCTTCCAAGATGAACGTAAACTGCAAGAAACTGGCGATGGGCTATGCGGAAACGCTTCCGTCTATTTCTAACTGGAAGTTATATATGCAGGGCGTGAAAGACGCTTATGTGACGCGAGAAGCAATCGCAAAGGCAAACGACCTGTTGAATGCCACAGCTTTCGGAAACCCCACTGTTGACGAGTTACAGGCTCTCGCGGAGAACATTATTAAACCGTTCAATGGAGTTAAGGAAGCGGAAAGCACAAACGCAAAGAGTGCAGTTGATATTTTCGAGCAGGAACAGAAACGCTCGCCGGAATACTTCAAGTTTGGCATTCCAACGCTTGATGATTCCTCTTTTGTGGAAGCTGGCGATTTGGTCGTCATTGGTGGCAGACCGTCAGCCGGTAAAACTGCCGTTAGCATCAACTTCATGATGTACATGGCAAGAAAGCACAAGTGCGTATTCTTTAGTTTTGAGACACGTAAAGAGAAGATTATCGACAGAATGATTGCGGCTTACTGCGGGATTCCTCTCTCCAACATCAAACGCAGATGCCTGACAGATGAAGATAAAAAGCGGTGGCGGGAAGCAAAGGCGGAGTTTGCTAATTTGGACTTAGAGATTGTAGAATCTGCCGGTCACACTGTAAGATGGGTTCGCAATGAAGCGGTAAAGCGCGGCGCAGAAGTCATCTTCGTTGACTACCTCACAATCGTCAAATCGCATGGCAATGGTCGCTATGAAATGACGACAAACGCAATCAACGAACTGCACGTTATGGCACAGAACGAGAAAATTGTCACAATTGTTCTTGCACAGATTAACCGTCAAGCAGCAGCGCAAGCGCCGACAGTGGCAGACTTGAAAGAATCGGGCGGCATCGAAGAAGCAAGCGATATGATTCTCCTCTTGCACAACGCCTATGAAGATGGCTACAAGATGATTCTCGGCAAGAACAAAGAAGGTCGCGTTGGTACAATCGACTGCGTGTTTGATTCCGAAAAGCAGACAATCAGAGAACTCGGAGTAGACGAAGATGGTTTCCAAGATTGTTCTAATGAGCAGTTGCCGTTCTGAAAGGTTGTGAATTATGTTAAGTGCAACGCTTATTTTATTTGTGACGTGGATGTGGTTTAAGTCAGGGTTAAGCATCTGGTGTCTTGTTTTCGCATGGGTTCTGTGGTTGCTCGATGATTTTTATAGGTGATTTACGCATGAAAAAAGCAGAGTATAGAACGCCAAGCCGTAAAGACGGAAAAGCGTGGGATTTTAAGTGGTTGCTTGAGGAAAGCAAATGGTATGCGATAAAGACGAATCGCAAAGAGAAGAAATTTCTGAAAGATTCGCTTACTCGCAGTTATCGAAGAAAGCAAAGACAGAGGAAACTTGATGCAGAACAGGAACAAGAATAAGACGCGCTCGCAAATAGGGCGCACAAGCCGTACAAAGGGTAAAGTTGGAGAGCGGGAAGTTGCTCACCTGTTTATCGACAACGGCTTTCCAGACGCTCACAGAAGCGCACAGTGCAGGGGCAACAGCAAAGATGGCGAAGCGGATGTTGCCGGAACTCCGGGCATACACGTTGAAGTCAAGCGCGTGGAGAAGTTGAACTTAGAGAACGCAATGCAGCAGTCAATCAGGGACAGTGAATTGCAGAAAGACGGAACCCCGGTTGTGATTCATCGCAAGAACGGGGCTGAATGGCTTGTTACAATGAGATTTTCGGATTGGGTTGAGTGGTACAAACATGAATATTCAGAGCAATGAGGAACGAAAGTGCGGTTACTGCGGCACTACGTACAGTCACATTATATCGCGGGGAAAAATCATTCAACCTGCATGGTATCGTGACAAAAATTATGGATGGCTGTGCCGAACTTGCGAAAACAGAAAAGCAAAAACCGGCTCCGTTATTCCGTTAAGATACAAAAAGATTTCAGCTAAGTCAAAGTTAATGCAGGAAGCAAATATGGCTTTGTGCGGTACATGCTGGACTTGCAAGGATGCTGAAATTCACTTCAATCGTTGTAGGAAGCAAGGCGAAGTCGAACTAGACAATTACACGCTTGTCTGCAAAGAGTGTGGCCGCAAAGTCATCTGGCCGAAATCAATCAAAGAATTTTTGACTGCAAACATGATTCCGTGTGACTGCGAAATCGCTAAGTTTGCGTGTGTAAACGAAAGTCGCACGAATCATGCAAATTGTGTGGCAGGTCAGGCAACAATTCTAAAGGCAATCGCAGAGAATCCGAGTAAGAACTACTCTGAAATCGCAAAAATGTGTGGCGTGTCTCGGCAGAGGGTTTCGCAGGTTAGAGAGAGCGCAAGAGCGCACTACGAAAAGAAGGTGATGAAGAATGGGCAGACCTAAGGGCAGTAAAAACAAAACTCCTGTGCGGACATACAGGGATGAAAACAATAACTTGGTGTTAGCGAGTGAGCCTTTCGTGCCGAGCGAGCGATTCAAACAAGGTGAACCGCCACCGCCGCCCTGTGAGGACAAGGGAAACATCAGAGCGCTGTTGCAAGGGCTGTCAATCACACTGAAAAGCCCGGATAAGGTAACGGCTCAAAAGGTTCTCGACTGGGAGATTAGCTATCTAAATTATATTTACGACAGCGATGTCTACCTGATTCCTGATTACCTTGGCTGGTGCAGTTTTGTTGGCATAACTCGCAGACAGATGGATTACATCCAGTCTACGAAGATGCGCAAGGAATCAGTCATTGACGGGAACGGAGAGGAAATCTTTGCTTCTGCATCCGAACTGGTTCAAAAGGCAAAAGATGACTTCATGGCTATTAAATCACAGTTAGGATTGAGCGGGAAGATGCCGCCGCTGCTGTACGTTGGCATGATGAACAATGGCGGTGGCTGGTCGCCTAAACAGGAAATCCAAATTTCCACAACAAACAATCCTGTCGCTACTGCAAGCAATGCCGAGCTTGACAAAATCCTCGCAGACTATGAGCCGGATAAAAACAGCAAAACTATTGATGGAAATTTTCAAGAAATTACTTGACAAACAGAATGTAATGTGATATAGTAAAGACACAGCAGGAAACAAGCAAATCGCTTGAAAGCCTAATCGCTGTGATGAATACATAAAGGAGAATGTATCATGAACTTCAAAGAATTTGAAAGCAGTTTTTCCGAGTACCTCGACAGCAAACGCGATTGCGAAAACCACGAGTGCATCGCATTTATTCGCGATGATGAAACAGGCAACGCTTTAATCGCAGCGCATTGTACTCAAGATGAAGCAATGATGATGATTTTCGTCATCGCCCGCAAGCTCGGCATCACGCTCAAGCGGCTGGCGTATATGTGCATCGCAATTGACAACGACAAGGACGCAAGCAGGGCGCTTGATGGCATTGTCAAGGCAAGCGGCAAACAGGAGCGGCTCAAGAAGGCAATCGCAAGCGTTGAAAAGGCAAAGGCCGCAGCCACAACCGCAAGCGCTAGGAAAGCAGACATTGCGTCCGATAACGCTAAAAACAGCGATGAATCGCAGAAAAGCGAATTGCAGAAGTCGCAGAAAAACGACGAAGGCGATTTTGACAAAGACGAAATCGCAGATGTAATCAGCGCCGTCCTGATGGACGTGCTTAAATCGCTGGATGACTAATCGCTAAATCGCTAAAAGTCAAATCGCTAATCGCTATATAGCCCCACTGGCTGGGAAACCGGCTGGCGGGGCTTTTTGCTGTCCGGTGGCGTTCCCCTGCCCTGCCGCGCTGCCGCCCAGCTGATTTTGTTGTCAAAAAAGAATTGAATCAATCAAAAATGCAGTCAATCAATGTAAAACAAAGTATATATAATATATAATATATACTACATCTAACAATATGCCGCCCTACGGTAGGGGAGAGAATAGTGCATATTCGTGAGACAAATGTCCATAAAAAAGTTGTTGACAAAATTGCCAAACGGCGATATACTTATGGTGTTCCAAGCGGAACGACACACAACACCACAAACCACACACCAAAAGGAGAACACCATGGAAAGCATTCTTTACAGAAATAAGAGAAACACCTATAGCGTTGATAACAGCGTTATCAAGGCGGCAGTCAGCGAGGGCAAGCCTGCGAGCGCTTATGTAGAGCGCATTATGTGCAGCCGTGACGGCAGACTTTTCGAGAAAGTCCCCAACGAATACCGCTACACTTGCAATGGCGAGGTCATTGAGCGTGGGGTTAAAGAGGACTTGCAAGTCTGCATTAAGAATCTGAATGAGGCTATTGCGGAGTACGCCGAAGAGCACGGCGCAGCGCGTAAAGAGCGCAACGAGGACGCGCACAAACCGAAACCCGCGGGAGCAATTCCCACAGCGCAAGCGGCAGACTTCACAGCAGCAGGTGCAGCGCTGGCAATGCTGGCGCAGATTAAAGAGGAACAGATTTTTGGAAAAGTCTGTGCAGACCTAGATGCTTTTATTTTTGAGAAATATGGCAAGTTGCCGCAAAAGGAAATTGTGGTCAAGTTGCCTGACGGCAGTAAAAAGAGCGCCGGAGGAATCCAGCACGAGAAATTTGAGACTATCCTCAAATACTTGACAGCTGACGTTCCTGTATTCATGAGCGGCGCAGCCGGAACGGGCAAAAGCAGCATTGCAAAAAATGCCGCAAAAGCCCTTGGGCTTGATTTCTACTTTTCCGGCGCAGTAAATGACATTTACAAATTTACCGGATTTATTGACGCCAACGGAAACTACAGCAAAACGCAGTTTTACGACTTCTGCTGCAATGGCGGTGTGTTCTTTCTGGACGAAATGGACGCATCAATCCCTGAGGTGCTTGTGGCACTTAACGCAGCGATTGCAAACAGATATTTTGATTTTCCGTGCGGTAAAGTCGAGTTAAACGAAAACTGCCGCTTTATCTGCGCGGGCAATACATACGGCAACGGAGCTGACGCGCAGTATACCGGACGTTATCAGCTGGACGCTGCGACGCTTGACCGTTTTGCAGTGGTCAAGATTGATTATAGCGACGAGATTTTCAACGCCGTAACGAACGGAAACAAAGACCTGATTAACTTTATCCGCAGTTTGCGGAAAGCAGCGCAGAGCGTCGGCGCGAGTTTAATTCTTAGCTACCGCGCCGCCCAGAATGTCACGGCTATGGAAAGTGTCGGACTGTCTACTGAAGATTGTGTACTTCAGTGCATTGCCAAGGGCTTGAGCAAGGACACGGCTCACATGATTGCGGAGCGGTTGAACGGTTCGGACAAGTACACGGCAGCATGGAAGGAGATTTTCTAACTATGATTTACACGCAAAAGTTTGAGACCATGGACAGCTTTTTCAAGTTTATTACCACCGCGCATAATAACAAAGTTTTTGCGGACTGCCACAAAAGCGAAAGCAACTCGGAGGGCTTTGCGGGTACAAAAAACTTTTCTGAAGCTGCGGAGCTTTTCCGCAACGGTTGGGACGCGGGTCTTGAAAAAATCAAGGCGGGGAAGGGGGGAGACTTTGCAAGCCCAGCGCCTAGGGCACTTGTGCGCAACTACTACGTCGGAGCGTGCCCCAACGTTCCTAGAGCCTTGCAGGGTTTTCCCGACGCTATGCGGCAGGTTTACCGCACGCCACAAAAGCAAAAGGTAGTGACTGTCTTTGTTGACATGTGCGTCTCCGGTACGTTGGACAAAGACAGGTATCAGAAAGTTGGCGGCTATATCTATCAAGCAATCAAGGCAATAGAAGAACAGGGGACTCGGGTCGAGATTATTACAGGTTTCGCGGACAGCATCAGCCAGAACAGGAGCGCGGCGGAAGAACTTATTATCTGCCCGGAAATCACGCTGAAAAAAGCAAGTGAGACGCTTGACGCGGGACGGTTGTCGTTTGCGCTTGTACACGTCGGAATGTTCCGCCGCTTGTGTTTCAAATATATTGAGACTTGCCCCTGCGAGCTACTGAACGGCAGCAGAGCAGGGGACTACAGCCCGAGCGGCTACGGAGTGGTAGCAATGGCAAACGAAAAGATTGCCGCGAAGTTTAACAAGTACATGAAAAAGACGCACGAAAACGCGGTTGTGCTTTACATGAGCAAACTTGCACGTAATAAAGAAATCACCAGCGGTGAAAAGCTGTTAGAGCTGATTAAATCAGAGTTAAAGGGGAGCGCAAACAATGACTGAGCAGGAAATCATCCGAGCAGCGACGGAGTACAAGAAAAACAAGCGCCAGATCGAAGCGCTTGAGAAAGCAAACGAGCGCATTAAAGCGCTTTTGGTTGACGAACTCAAAGAGAGGGGAGGGGATGCCCCGCTTGTGGCAGGGCAGTACAAAATCAGTGAGAGCGCAGTAAAGCAGCAGAGAATTAACGCGGAGCGGCTGCGGCAGGAGCTGCCAAGTGTTTGGGCTGGTTTTGTGGTTGTCTCAACATACAAGAGACTGAATATTAACTAAGTGGTGAGCAACATGGTTCTGTTTTTCACCCTGCTGATTCTTTTCGACAGATGGGCAGACCCACCAGCAGCACGGAGAGCAAGGCGCAGGCGGCGAGGGCGATATATGTAAATTAAAATTTAAATCAGAGTAAAGGAGAATAACAATGAATTATCAGCAGGCAGCAAGAGAGCTTGACGCGCTGGACGAGCGCAGCGAGGAAATCAGCGAGAGACTGGACGAGATTGAGGAAGAACTCGAATACGCGGAGCAGGGGACAGAGCGCGTATACGAGCTGCTGGACGAGAAAGAAGGGCTTGAGCAGGAGCGCGAGGAACTCGAACAGCGTAAGTCTGAATTAACAACGGACGGATTCACAAAATGGGATAATGGATTTTAAGCAAGGAAGGGGAGCAGAAAAATGTTTTGTTTTATCGGCGCGGCGCTTGCTGGCGCTGTTATCGGTTGCGTTTTAGTTCTGACGGACTGAGACGGGCTGAAAAGTAAATGTCCTTTTGCGTGTGTGGTAAATATAGAGCAGGGCAGGGGAGAGCGCAACAGCTCGAACCTGCCCTTGCTTTTTGTCATCGTATAGGCAGTAGGGAAGTGGGAGAGGTCAATCGTTAATCGTATATAATCAATCGTATAATCAATCGTATATCGTATCGTAATATATATAATATATAGAGCGCCGACCAGCGAGGCCAAACCAGACAGCGATGGGGTAGGGGAGTTGTTGATTCTATAAAATTATGATTGATTCTATATAAATGTGATG